>Ga0080064_1000162_pt1 | contig 196097 bp, 181 predicted proteins | sample Subgrocontami54m_FD_69260 | JGI IMG/M metagenome (GOLD analysis project Ga0080064, IMG submission 69260) | Subsurface groundwater microbial communities from S. Glens Falls, New York, USA - GMW46 contaminated, 5.4 m (SPADES assembly) (version 2) ...
GATCGTCCCTACAAGACGGGAATAAACGATGACCTCCGGGGAATGGTTGAAATAGGCCCTGGCGCGCAAGATCCGAATGAACGCCGGAAATCTTCGCTTGAAGAGACTTATGTTCACGGCGCTCCACTTGGGGGCGCAACGGAAACCATGCTTGAAGTGCGGGGCCTGAATGTTTATTATGGCGACAGCCAGGTGCTGCGGGAGGCCCATCTCACGATCCCGGAGGGGAAGGTGGTCTGCCTGATGGGGCGGAACGGCGTCGGGAAGACAACGCTGATGAAATCGATCATCGGGCTTCTCCCCCCGAAGGGGGGCCGTATCACCCTCGGCGGCGAAGAGATCACGCAGGCCCCTCCTTATCAGCGCGCTCGCCGGGGGATCGGCTACGTCCCGCAGGGGAGGGAGATCCTCCCGAACCTCACCGTCGAGGAGAATCTTCTGATCGGCCTGGAGGCGTCGGGAGGGAAGACGATTCCGCCGGAGATCTTCGATCTTTTCCCTGTGTTAAGGAAAATGCTCGGCCGGAGGGGGGGAGATCTCAGCGGCGGCCAGCAGCAGCAGCTCGCCATCGGCCGGGCGCTCGTCTCAGCTCCCCGGCTGTTGCTGCTTGATGAGCCGACCGAGGGAATCCAGCCGTCGATCATCAAAGAAATTGTGGCGGTGATTCGAAAAATCAAAACCGAGGGGAAGATGTCGATCCTTCTGGTGGAGCAGTATCTCTCGCTGGTCCGGGAGATCGCCGACCTGTTTTATGTGATGGAGAAGGGGGCGATGGCGGCGGAGGGGCCGGTCGAGAAGCTGACCGACGAGGTTGTCCGACGATATCTGACGGTGTGATCGGATCAGTAGTAGGGGCGGCCCCCTGTGGCCGCCCGCATTTGTCCTACGATTCAAAGAGGGCAGGCACAGGGGCCTGCCCCTACAGCAGGAATGTTTTGAAGGAGGGATCGTGCATCTGACACCCCGGGAGCAGGAGAAGCTCCTGATCTACATGGCGGCCCAGCTGGCAAAGGAGCGGCGCGGACGGGGGTTGAAGCTCAATTATCCGGAGGCGACAGCGCTAATTACCTCGGCCATCCTGGAGGGGATTCGCGACGGGAAGCGGGTCTCGGAGCTGATGGAGATGGGGAGGAAGGTCCTCTCGCGGGACGACGTGATGGAAGGGGTGCCGGAGATGATCCGGGAGATTCAGGTCGAGGGGACCTTTCCGGACGGCACCAAGCTGGTGACGATTCACGACCCGATTCAATAATCATCCGGAGGGCAAGATGATTCCAGGGGAGTATTTTATCGCAGACGGCGAGATCGAGGCGAACGCCGGGCGGCGGACCGTTGAGTTGATGATCACCCACACCGGCGACCGTCCGATCCAGGTCGGCTCCCACTTTCATTTCTTCGAGGTGAACCGGGCCCTCTCCTTCGATCGGGAGAAAGCATTCGGAATGCGGCTGAACATCCCATCCGGCGGTGCGGTTCGGTTTGAACCAGGGGAGAAGAAGCGGATTATACTGGTGGCGCTCGGTGGAAGCGGGATCGTCCGCGGCCTCAACGGCCTGACCGAAGGGGGGACCGGCGAGGGGGAGAAAAAAGGGTCATTGGAGCGCCTTCGGGAAAAAGGATTTCAAAAAGGATCAACGTAGGGGCACGACATGTCGTGCCCCTACAATTATGGTGGAGAACCGACCATGTCATTGAAAATTCCGCGGCGGGTTTACGCCGAGATGTTCGGCCCCACGGTGGGAGATCGGATTCGATTGGCCGATACCGACCTGATCATCCGGATTGAGCGCGACCTCACCGTTTACGGCGACGAGTGCAAGTTCGGCGGCGGAAAGGTTCTCCGTGACGGGATGGGCCAGTCGGCGACGGCGACGTCGGCCGGCGGGGCTCTCGATCTGATTATCACGAACGCCGTGATCCTCGACTGCCGGGGGATCGTGAAGGCCGATATCGGGATCAAAGAGGGGCGCATCGTCGGGATCGGAAAAGGGGGAAACCCGGAGATCATGGACGGTGTCACCGCGGGGATGGTGGTCGGCGCTTCGACCGAGGTGATCGCCGGCGAGGGGATGATCGTGACCGCCGGAGGGATCGATACTCACATTCACTTCATCTCCCCGCAGCAGATTGATGAAGCGCTCTCCTCCGGCATCACGACGATGATCGGTGGCGGGACCGGCCCGGCGACCGGGACCAAGGCGACGACCTGCACTCCCGGACCGTGGAATCTTGCCCGGATGCTTCAGGCGGCCGACGGCTTTCCGATCAACCTCGGATTTCTCGGAAAGGGAAACGCCTCGGCGGCGGCTCCCCTCGAAGAGCAGATCGTTGCCGGGGCGATCGGGCTGAAGCTCCACGAAGATTGGGGAAGCACCCCCCGCGCGATTGACACGGCGCTCACCGTCGCCGATCAATATGATGTCCAGGTGGCCATTCATACCGACACGCTGAACGAGGCCGGTTTTGTCGAGGCGACGATCGAAGCGATTGGCGGACGGACGATCCATGCCTATCACACCGAAGGGGCGGGCGGCGGGCACGCGCCCGACATCATCCGCCTCTGCGGCGAGCCGAACATCCTTCCGGCCTCGACGAACCCGACCCGGCCGTTCACGGTCAACACGATTGACGAGCATCTCGACATGCTGATGGTCTGCCATCACCTCGACCCGTCGTTGCCGGAGGATGTCGCCTTTGCCGATTCGCGAATCCGGCCCGAAACGATCATGGCCGAAGACATCCTTCACGACCTCGGCGCCTTCTCGATCATGTCGTCCGACTCCCAGGCGATGGGACGGGTGGGGGAGGTGATTCTGCGGACCTGGCAGACGGCGAGCAAGATGAAGAGCCAGCGGGGCCCGCTTCCGGAGGAGAGGGAGGGGGATGACAACTTCCGCGCGCGGCGGTATGTCGCGAAGGTGACGATCAACCCGGCGATCGCGCATGGCATTGCCGACGAGGTTGGATCGATCGAGATCGGCAAGCTGGCCGACCTGGTCCTCTGGCGGCCGGCCTTCTTCGGGGTCAAGCCGGAGTTGGTCCTCAAAGGGGGGATGATCCTGCAGGCGGCGATGGGCGATCCGAACGCCTCGATCCCGACCCCGCAGCCGGTCCTCTACCGTCCGATGTTCGGAGCGTTCGGCGGCGCGCCGTACGAAAACAGCATGACCTTTCTTTCCAAAGCCGCGGCGGAGGCGGGTCTTTCGGCCAAACTCGGACTGAAGAAAAAGACCGTCGCGGTGCGGGGCTGCCGGTCGATCGGAAAGCGGGAGATGCGGCTGAACGACGCCCTTCCCCGGATCGAAGTGAACCCGGAGACGTACGAGGTCCGGGCCGACGGCGTCCTCCTGCGCTGTGAGCCGGCGGAAAAGCTGCCGATGGCGCAGCGGTATTTTTTGTTTTAGGGTCGATTGGATATTAATGGATGGTAGGGGCACAATATGTTGTGCCCCTACAAAAGGATGGCAATGGATCTTTCTGCAAAAGACCTCCTCGGGCTTCTTCAATGGTGCGATTCCTTCTTCCCGGCGGGAGGTTATGCCCACTCCTTCGGCCTGGAAGAAGCGGTCCGGGACGGGACGGTGCGGGACGGCGAAGGGCTCTTCCGGGCGATTCGTGCGAGGCTGATCCACGCCGTCTTTCCGGGAGAGGCGGTTCTCCTCCGGTCGGCTTACGAAGCGGCCATCCGGCAAGATCTTCCGATGGCCTGCAGGTTGGATGAAGAGGGGATCGCCATGCGGCTTCCGATGGAATTTCGGGAGGGGGGCCGGGCGATGGGACGGCGATGGATTCAGATAGCGGCCGATCTCTATCCCACCCCCTGGACAAAAAAATGTCTCCAAGCGCTGGGAGAGGGAAAACTAAGGGGCGATCCCTCCGTCGCCTTTGCGCTCGCCGGGACGGCAGCCGGGCGGCCGCTCCTCCCGACCGTGATCGGATACCTCTATGGGATTGCGTCAGGACAGGTCTCGGCGGGGCTTCGCCTTTTGCCGATGGGGCAGGGAGAGGGTCAACGGATTCTTTCTCGACTCTGGAGGGAGATTTGCGAGGAACGGGGGCTGGAAGGGCTCCTCGTGGAAAGCGTCGCGGCGCCGGCCTCCTTCCAGCCCGCTCTGGAGATCCGCGGCATGCGGCATGAGACCGCCGGCATGCGGCTGTTTCAATCGTGAGAGGTCTAAAAGATACATTTCTGTCAGTCCTAATGTTTTATCTGGATCCAGGTTTTAACTGAACCTTTTCAAATTTGTTTTAGATGTCATTCTGAGGCGACGCCGAAGAATCTCTTTTCTGCGAACGCCGAAAAACAAGATCCTTCGCTCCGCTCAGGATGACAAATAAGGGTTTTTTGCAAAGGTCCGTTTTTAATAAACAACAAAAACTTCTGGATTCCCGCATTCGCGGGAATGACGGGCTTCATCCATACGTTGGGAGGAAAAGATGGGAGGGTTTCATCATGATGCGCCGGTCGATCCCGCGCCGCGGAAACTCCGCCTCCCGGTTCGAATCGGCATCGGCGGACCGGTCGGTTCGGGAAAGACGGCGCTGGTTGAACGGCTCTGCAAGCGCTTTCGTGATCGATACCGGCTTGCGGTGGTCACCAACGATATTTTTACCCGCGAGGATGCCGAGTTTCTGATCCGGGCCGGGGCTTTGGAGAAGGAGCGGATCGTCGGGGTCGAAACCGGCGGTTGTCCCCACACGGCGATCCGGGAAGACGCCTCCGGAAATCTCCATGCGATTGATCATCTGATCGATCAATTTCCCGACCTGGAATTGATCTTCGTCGAGAGCGGCGGGGATAACCTCGCAGCGACCTTCAGCCCGGAGCTGGTTGACCGGGCCATTTACGTGATTGATGTGGCGGCGGGAGATAAAATTCCGCGAAAAGGAGGTCCGGGGATCACCCGCTCCGATCTGCTGGTCATCAACAAAATCGATCTGGCGCCCTATGTGGGAGCGGATCTCAAGGTGATGGATCGGGACACAAAAAAAATGCGCGGCGATCGGCCGTATCTCTTTACCAACTTGAAGAGCGGGGAGGGTTTGGCCGAAGTCTGCGGGTGGGTCGAAGGTTTATTCTTCCAGTGTAGATAAAAAAAGGGGGCTCCGTTTCCGGAGCCCCCTTTTGGGTTGGTCCAGATTACTGGACCAGCTTCCCTTCCGAATACTTCACGCCGGTCGTCGCCGGCATCGCCTCCATGTTGTGCTCGACAAAAACAGGGACGGTCAACAGATCGATGCTGTCGGCCACGCTGATATTGAGACTTCCCGGATCAGGGACGACCGCCAGGAATTGGCTGACCTCCAGCGGCTTGATCAGATAGCCCTTGGTCGCATCCTGGGCATCCGTGACCGGCGTGCCGGCCGGGATGTTGATGATCTTATCGGAAATCGCGGCCGTCATCACGAAGTTGCTCTTCTGAAGTTCCTGGAAGAGATCCGGTAGCCCATGCATCCACCCGTCATATTGCAGCGAGAGGGTTTTCTGAACGCCCAGCTTATTGGTCAGCACCACCGGCAGGAGCATGATCGGATCGCTCAGCAGGAGATAGTTGTTGCTTGCATCCTTCAGGTACTGCTGGCTGCCGAACATGTCCCCTTCCCGAGGATAATCCCAATTGAACTGGACGCCCGTGTTGCTGCCATTGACAAAAGCGGCCAACCCCCATTGCCCCTTCTGGGCCACAGCACCCACTTGAGGAGCAGGTGAAACTCCCTGTTCATTCTGCCCGATTGTCTTGTAGACGAGCTTCATGAAGTTGGGATTGGCCGGGTCGGTGATGAACTCATAGGTGGAGTCAGTGTCGGGCGCCCAGGGACTCTTGAAGACGGTGCCGGCCTGGACGAACGTCGCCGCGTTCAGCGGGTTCGCCGTGCTCTGGATCTCGATCTTCACGTCGTAGCTGCCGTCCGTCATCCGCTTGACGATATAGTTCGCCCCGCGGCTGTTGATGTAGAACTCCCGGTCGACCGGCAACAGGTATTGCTTGTCGCCGGTAGGGCTAAATTCCGGCGTCCAGGTCTGGGTGTCGAAATTGACCAGCGTCTTCTCGACCCAGCCGCTCGTGGTTGTCGCCGTCACGCCGGTATATTCGATGTAGATCGATCCGCCGATGTTGATCCAGAGCCGATGGCCGTTGGCGGGGGCATAAAGCTCAAGCGGTTGCTTCAACGAGAGCTGGCCGGTCGTCGTGTCCCGGTTCGCCACATAGAACCCCGCTTGCTGAGAACCGCTCGCCGCAAGGTAGATGTAGCTAAAAGGGGTGGGCGGATTGGCGCTGTTGTCCATCCGGTCGATGTTGACATGCTTCCGATTGTCGGCGCTTCCGACGATCAGGGTGTCGAACGCGGTAAACGACGTATTGCAAACAGGAGGGTTCGGCGGGGCCGAAGGCTGGCACTGGAACCAGCCGGTACCGTTAAACTCCAGCTCCAAATGGTCGTTCACCCAGGTCTCGACCGGGATGTTTTTGATGTCGTCGAGAGAGGCAACGACCGGGATCCGCTTGGTGAAGGTCCCGACGAACGGCGCCGAGACGGTGTAGGTCTCCGCAGTCTGCTGCGGGCCCCGGTCCTGACGGGTGACCACCGTTGCAGCCGGAACCGTCCCGCCATTGGCCCAGAGCTGATGGCGGCCTTGCCAGGCGCCGTAGTAGGCAAACTGACGCAGGCCGGTCGCGTCGGTATATTCCACCGGGAAGCCGAACGACTTCGTCTTCAGGACATCCTGCCCGGTCACGCTATCGAACATCCCATACCGGTGGGTCATCTCGGTAAGAGAGGTCCGATTTTTAAATTCAGTCGGGTCGATTCCCTTTTTCACGGCCAGGTGGGTCGCATTATAGGCATATTTTGCCTCGACCGTGGTCGGCATACAGGGTTGCTGCGTGCAGCTTTCGAAGTCGGGGAACATGACCTTGCCGTGGCCATCGGTCTCCGACCGGTTTAAGATCGCCTTCATCTCATGGGTGAAGGAGCCGCCGCCTGGACCGCCCCCTTCAATCATCTTCTCATTCACCTTGATGATCGCCCGGCCGTTCGCATCGATTTCGGCCGATGCGGCGAAGAAAGAGATTCCCGCCTCGTCGAACTTGACGTTCAATGTCCAGATGCCATAGTCGCTGTAGGAGCCGTCACTGCGGCGTGTGGCCGATTGATAGATTTTGAATTCACCTTTGAGCAAACGGGTGAACCCTCCGTCGGACTCTTCAATCCAGACCCGGACGCGATTGACCTCTTTGCCGCCCTCAACGATCAGGGCCGAATCGACGACCCACGGCTCGAGCGACTTTGTCTGAACGCCGCCCTGATCATCCTGGAAGGCGACCATCGCCTTGTAGGGGCCCGCGTTGATGTTGGCGACATCGGCGTAGTTCGTCTGCGAAAGGGCCGCAAGGACCTCCTCGATAATTTCAAACTGTTCGAGCGTATGCTCATTCACGAACTTCACCGTCTTCGCGTTACTGTAGTCGGTTCCCGCATCGGTTGCCGCTTCTTTGACGGCGAGCAGTTTCGATTTAAAACTTGACTGCACAGCGGGCTTGCCGGCGGTTTGGGATGTGTCGGTTGGAACGGCCGATATTTCGGTCGGGACGGAAAAACCCGGCTTGCCGGACAATCCGACATCCGAGGAGCTTCCCCCGCCGCCGCCGCTGCACGCCGTCAGGCCATAGCTTAAAAGCAATGAGATAGAGGCGTATGCCATGATCTTTTTCTTCATTTTCTCTCCTTTAAAATAAGTTCTAGCGCGAAAAATTAATTGAACGCCGCCGGGTAGGTCGGCCCTGGAAGCATGGCCGTGATAAATTTTGCTTATGGTAACCTATTTTAACGGCGCTCCTTTGGATTTACGGTTTTCTGAAAGTAAGGACATTGATGGTTCCTGGGTGGGTCTTCGGTCCGTTTCAATCAACCAAAAAAAGGCCCATTTCTTTTCAAAAATGGGCCGCAACAGTAAAACATCTCTGTTTTTACCAAGGCGGCCCAACCGGCATTCCTTCCGACATTCATCGGAAGGAGAAGCTTTGTGGCTTTGCGTCCCAGTCTTTCGACTGGTTTGCCTTTATCTTGGAAATTAATGATGGAAGAAAGATACCAAAGATTGATATTTTGTCAAGGGCGGGAGACGCGCCTGCCGGTCCGGGATTGGGATTCAATCGGAATTGAAGGAAAACCCCAGCTTGGGATCACCGGGTAACGGGCGGGAATATCAAAGGATCTCTGCGTATGCGGGCTACTCGCCCTGAGAAACGGCCGATTTGGAGAGTTCTTTGATCAATTGCTCGCCGTAGCGCGTGATCTGCCATTGGCGGAGCAACGGGATCGACCGAAGGGCCTCGAGGGTGGCCGGTCCCCGCTGCGCGATCTCCTTCAGCGCCGGAGAGGTGACGACCATGGCAGGCTCCACCCCTTCGGCTTCGGCCTGCTTGTTCCGCCAGGTTTTCAGCTTGGTCAGCAGTTTTTCCTGCTGCGGCGTCATCGGGGCAAAGAGAGTTTTTTCCCGCTTCGGCAGGGGATTCTCGGTGTTCAGTCCCTTCGAGACAGCCTTCAGCCAGAGCGGGCGATTCCGATGGACCGGGGCGCTCTCGCGCGGAAACAATTTTGCCAAATCGTCTTCATTCTGAGGCAAGCTCTTCGCCAACAGCAGCAGGTCGTCGTTCGAGATGATCTTGAAGGGGGGACGGTTTCGATCTTTGGCCAGTTGGTCCCGGACCACCGCCAGCTCTCTCAAGACCTGTTGAGGCTTTGATGGAAGCGCCCGCGCCCCCTTGATCCTCAGATAATCGGCCGGCTCAAACAGCTTCCCGTTCCAGATGACCTCCTCAAGCAGGCGGCACTCCTCTTCAATCTGGTCCCCTCTCCCTTTTTTCGTCACCTCTTCCATTAAAAGATGATAAAGGCGGACCAGATACGCGGTGTCCTGATAGGCGTAATCCAATTGCGCCTGCGGCAGAGGACGGGTCGACCAGTTCGACTTCTGGTGGGTCTTCGACAAAGCCACCTGAAAATATCGGGCGATTAAATGCTGAAGCGAGAACTCTTTGATCCCCACGGCGCGGGCCGCCAGGGCGGTGTCGAAAATCGGGCTGATTTTAAAACCGAAATCGCGTTTCAGAGAAACCAGATCGTAGTCGGCGCCGTGAAATATTTTTAAAATCGACCGGTTTTCAAAAAGGGCGGAGAGGTGCTGCACCGTGTCGAGGAGAATGGGGTCGAAGATATAGTTGACCTCTTCGCCGGAAACCTGGATCAGACTCACTTTCTCCTGGTAGCTGTAAAGCGAGTCCCCTTCGGTATCGACCCCGATGATGGCGGCGCGGGAGAGGGCGGCAATGGCCGAATCCCTCGCCTCCGGCGTCATAATGTAATGGTAATTTAAAGTCATCCAAACCTTTCCTGCTTCCAGGGGCCATCGAACCGGTTAGAGAAGGCGTTCCAGCGCGGACTGAAAACGAGAACTCTCGATCATTCCGGGGCCCGAAGCGGCCATGACCAGCTCTCCCTTTTTATCCAGCAGGAAGAGGGTGGGGGTAAAATTGGCCCCGAAGCGCTCCGCGACCTGGTCCCCCGCATCATAAAGAACCGGGAAGGAAAAAAGCTTGGAGTGCGATCGGACATACCCCCGGATATTGGCTTCGGAATCTTTGAACCCAATGGCCACCGCCTGGAACGGTTTTCCCTTCAACCTTTCCTGAAGATCATGAACCTTTGGAAGCTCTTTCTGGCAGGTTCCGCACCAAGAGGCCCAAAAGACCACCAGCGTGACCTTCCCGGAGAGATGATCCTGGTTGAATTTTTCCCCGCGAAGGGAGGTCAACTCAAACGCCGGGGCCTTGGCTCCGGCGTCGGCCTCCACCCCCTTCAGAAGCAGAGCGCCAATCAGTAAAAAGAGTCCTACGAACATCCACTTTTTCATCGGTTCCTCCTCAATAAACATCTTTTTATCATACCCCCCTTCCTTTCGCAAGCCGTTCAGGAGCGCTTCCCCCAGAGACCTTGCGGGCGAAAAAGCATCATGACGACCAGCGCCGCTCCAAAGAGGAGCATCCTGAAATTGGCCAGCCCCCGCAGCAGTTCCGGCAGGACCGTCAGGAGAAAGGCGCCGAGGATGGCGCCGGGAAGGCTTCCCATCCCTCCCAGGACCACCATTGAAAGAACCCGGACCGATTCGAGGAAGCCGAAGCTTTCGGGGGAGACAAAGGTATATTTTGCCGCAAAAAAGACCCCCGCCAGGCCGGCGATGCCGGCCCCCAATACGAAGGCAAGGATCTTCATCCGTGTCGTATCGATCCCCATCGCTTCGGCCGCGAGGGCATCCTCCCGGATGGCGATCCACGCCCGGCCAATCTGAGAATGGACCAGCCGGTGGATCGCCGTCGAAATCACCGCCAGCAGCGCCAGAATCAGATAATAAAAGTGAATCGGCTGCCGAAAAACAAATCCGGCGATCTCCGGCCTGCCGATCTGCAGAATGCCGTTGGGCCCCTGCGTCACCGAATCCCAATTGTTCAAAACCAAATAGACGATCTGGACGAAACCGAGCGTCACGATCGCCAGATAATCGCCGCGGAGCCGCAGGGTGATCACCCCCAGGATCAAACCGAAGAAGGCGGCGGCCGCGCCGCCGAGCGGCAGTCCCAGCCAGAAGGAGAGGCCGATGCCGGTCGAAAAAAGCGCATAAACATAGGCGCCGATCCCGTAAAAGGCGGCGTAGCCGAGATCGAGCAGCCCCGCATATCCGACGGTGATATTCAACCCGATCGCCAGGAGGGCGTAGAGGCCGGCAAGGCTGAGGGTGTCGAGATAATAATTGTTGAGGAAGAGGGGGAGAAAAAGGAGCAGGGCCACCCCGACGGCCTGCAGGCCTTTCCGGGGGATGCGCTCCAGCGACGGAAGAAACCGCTTAAAATAAGTTCTAAAGCGAAAGATTACGACCTTCAGGGAGTGGTTGGAGGTAGCAACGGAAACCACGGCGCTCCTCTTCCCTCGCCCTTTCAGGCGCAGCGCTTCCTGACGAAACCGGGGGGTCGAAGCGAACCGGGAGATTCCGCCCGCGATGAGGCTGCCGGCGATCAGGGTGAGAACAAGCCGGCCCGCTCCGGCGGAGCCGATAAAAGGCCAGGCCAGGAGCCCGAACCAGAGGGGGATCAAAAAAAACCTCTTTAAATGGAAATAAGACATTTTAATCCTGCAGCTGCATTTATTGTAGGGGCAGACCTGCGTGTCTGCCCTGGTGTCTGCCCTGGTGTCTGCTGCCCCTGGGTCTGCCCTATCAGGGCGCACACACAGGTGCGCCCCTACAAATCCTAATGGCGTCGGTTCAGGCCCGTTCCGAACCCTTCTCTCCTAAGAGCCCGGTCGGCCGGAAGATCAGGACGAAAATCAAGATCAGAAAAGCAAACCCGTCTTTGAACTCGCTTGAAACATAGGCGGCGCCGAGGCTTTCAACGAGACCCAACAGCAAACCTCCCATCATCGCTCCCGGGATGTTTCCGATCCCGCCCAGGACCGCGGCGGTGAAGGCCTTGATCCCGGCGACATAGCCGATGGAAAAATTGACCACGCCATAGTACATCGCCACCATCACCCCCGCTACCGCGGCCAGGGTGGAGCCGATGAGGAACGTCACCGAAATCACCTGATCGATCGGGATGCCGCAGAGGGATGCCATCGTCTTGTCCTGGGCGGTGGCCCGCATCGCCTTTCCAAGCCGGGTTTTTCTGACGAAAAAATGAAGCCCCGCCATCAAAAGAACAGACGCCGACATGATGAAAATCTGAATCCCGCTGATCGGAATCCCCGCCTCCGAAAAAGGGGCGGCGGGCAAGATATGGGGAAAAACTTTATCGGCCGAGCCTTGCGTCAACATGACGTAGTTTTGCAGAAAGATCGACATGCCGATCGCTGAGATCAGCGGGGCGAGGCGGTGGGCCGATCGAAGCGGCCGGTAGGCGATCCGCTCCATCGTCATGCCATATCCGGCGCAGGTCAGGGCCGAGAGGACAAAGACCACAAAGAGGGAGAGGAAGAGATGAGACTCAGTCAATCCGGTTACGGTGAAGAGCCCCAGATAGATGATCCCGAGATAGGCGCCGATCATGTAAATCTCGCCATGGGCAAAATTGATCAGCTCCAAAATTCCATAGACCATCGTATAGCCGAGCGCCACCAGCGCGTAGACCGCGCCGAGGGTCAGGCCGTTGATCAACTGCTGCAGGAACATCCTATTTCGCCTCCAACATCTCTTTGCCGCAGGCGGGGCCGAACGGCATCCGGATGAGCCGGCCAAGGGTGCGGTCTTCCGGGTTTGGATATTCCCGCAGGCCGATCACGATCGATTCCTGCGGGACGATCCGGTAGGTTCTGAAAAACCGGTCCCAACATGAAAAAATGGTCGAAAAATTCGCATTCGTCTCCTCCGGGAGATCCGAGTGATGCACCCGGTGCATGTCGGGGGTGACGAGGAGAAGACGAAGGGCCGGCTCCAGCGGTGCCGGAACTCTAAAATTGCTGTGCTGAAATTGCGCCGCCGCAAGCAGGACCCCTTCAAAAATCAGAATGGAAATCAACGCCGGCCCCCAGAGGGTCATCGCCCCCAGACGGAACAGGGTGGAGAGGAAGATTTCTCCCAGATGGAAACGGGACGCCGAGGTGACATCGAGGTCTCGGTCGGTGTGGTGCACCCGGTGGAGCCGCCACAGAATCGGGAGGCGATGGTAGCCGATGTGCCACAGATAGGTCACAAAATCAAAATAGAGCAGAGAGAGAAGAATATTCCAGCCGAGGCCGACCGGCAGGAGATGAAGCAGGCCGATCTTCTTCCCCGATAAAAACCCGGCATAGATCCCGACGGTTCCGCCCAAGAAGGTCCCCACCAGGAGGGCGTTCCCCCCGGCGATCAAGAGGTTGATCCCATAATGGCGGAGAACCGGATCGACCCGTTTCCGAAACGGTGAGAGGGTTTCGATCGCCATAAACAGAAGCAGGCCGCCGAACCCGGCAAGACCGCGTAGGCCGATGGGGGTCAGAACGATATCCATCAGGATGGGGCTCCCCTGTTTGACAGACTAAACCCATTTTCTATCATCAGTAACTCGGCATGCACAGGCGTAGTATGCTGCCTGATTTATTTGCTGTTAAAGTGGGTAAGAGATTTGATTTTTTCAATGATCGTTTTAGCGATTTCCAGAGATTCCTGAATTTCCTCTCGTTCAAGCTCAGAACGGGCCATTGAGGGATAACGTTCTTCTACATAATACTCACTCATCTTCAGGCATGCCGTCCGAAACATTTCTAAAGAGGGTTCATATATCACTGCGTCATTGAGGAGCGAATCCAATTTGTGAATCCGTCTTAATGGCCAGCCGTTGAAGAGAAGAAATCCTTTGAGATATTTTTCGATCGCCTGTTGAATATTAAATCCCGCTCCCTCGAGATCTTCAAGGCGAAGCAGATTTTCTGCCCTTCGAATCTCCTTCTCACCGATTCGGAACCAATCCTTCGGATAGAGAGATTCTTTACGCGGCATAGAGGAGCCTGCCTCTGGTCAGAATTTCTTTAAGGAATTGATCTCCGACTTCCTGGCCGGTTTTTATTTCTTCGGGAGTTAGAACAATAGGTTCTATAGGAGTCCGAAGCTTTGGGTCCGACACAATTGTAGAAACAGCAACCCTTCGGTCAATCGGTCTCTCTTTTGTTCTTTTAATGATCAAAAGATCGATATCGCTATCCCGGTCCGGAGTGCCGTACGCGTAGGAACCAAAGAGGATGATTTTCTCGGGTTGGTATTCCTTCACAATTTTTTCGACGATTTCATCGAGTAGATTTTGAGTTGCTTCATTGACGACCATCGCCTACTCCTCCGGTTTCCAGAACTCCTCAAACTTTCCGTTCTTCGTGATCCAGACGATGTAGGGGGATTTTTTCACGTCCCCTTTTTGGTCGAACTCGATGTGGCCGAGCGCGCCGTCATATTGGATGTTCCGGATCTGCTCGGCGACCTTCTTTCCGTCGGTCCCGGCCTGAGAGAGGGCGGTCAGGAGAATGTTGGCGGCATCGTAGGCGTAGATGGCGTAGGGCGCGAGCTCATTTCCATACTTGGCTTTGAATTTGTCGAGGAAGCCTTTCGCCTGCGGTATTTTTTCAGGATCGGCCGTAAAGGTGAGATAGCTCCCCTCCGCGGCGGCCCCGGCGATTTCAATGAACTTCGGATCGATCACCCCGTCTCCCGACATCAGCGGGACGGCCAGGCCGACCTCCTTCGCCTGCTTGGCGACAAGCCCTCCTTCCGGAAAGACCCCGCCGAAGAAAAGGACTTCCGGCGTCTTCCCTTTGAGGCTGGTGAGAATCCCGCGAAAGTCGCGGTCCCCCTGGGTGATCCCGTCGAATGAAACGACCGAGACCCCCTCTCCCTGATAGGAGGCCAGACTTTTCCGGAACTCTTCGGCGAGCCCCTGCCCGTAGGTCGTCTTGTCGTGGAGGATCGCCACTCGTTTGATTTTCAATTTTTGGCCGACAAAATCGGCGCCGACCTTCCCCTGCTGATCGTCGCGGCCGCAGACCCGGAAGACATTCCAGAATCCCTGATCGGTCAACCGCGGATTGGTCGAGGCGGGGGTGATCATCGGAATCCCGGCGCCATGATACACCGACGAGGCGGGAATGGAGGCGCTGGAATTGAAATGCCCCACCATCCCGACGATCCCGGTATTCACCATCTTGTTCGCGACCGAGACCGCCTGTTTGGGGTCATGCTGGTCGTCTCCCACCTCCAGCCGAATTTTCTTTCCGGAGATCCCCCCGCGGGCGTTCCATTCGTCCACCGCCAGGCGGGCGCCCCGTTCGATGTCGCCCCCCAATTTGCTCTGATCCCCCGTCATCGGGCCGGCGACGCCGATCACGATTTCAGAGGGGCCTTTCTGACAACCGAATCCAACCAGCGCAAAGAAGAGTCCGGTTAAAGTAGCCCAAAGCGAAAATTTACGGCGTTCCGTTAGAAAAAGAGCCGTTCGAGCCATTTGAATAATCTCCCTTCGCACGATTGGGTCGGTTCCGTTCCCTCGATGAAGGCCTCCTCTTTTCCGTCGTGACAGAGGACGCCGTTTTCGTTGACCCTTTCGAAAATAATTCCGGACGGGACCGCAAACTCATTCGCCGGATAGCCGGCCACCCCCTCTTTCATAAAGGCGGTCCAGATCGGCAGGGCCGCGGCCCCGCCGGTGAGCGCCACCCGTTCATTGTGATCAAAACCAACCCAGACCACCGTGACCAGATCGGGGGTGTAACCGACGAACCAGGCGTCCCGTTCATCGCTGGTGGTTCCGGTTTTCCCCGCCGCCGGACGGTCGAACCCCAATCGCCGGACCCCTTGCCCTGTCCCTTGATCGACCACCCCTTTTAAGAGATGGGTGACCAGAAAGGCCGCCTGCGGGGAGGCCGCCTGGTGAGGCGAACCGGGCTCTTCCTCGTCCTGATCGAGCCGCAATCCGGAAGGATCGAGGATCCCCTCTACAAACAGAGGATCATGCCGTACTCCCTGATTGGCGAGAACGGAATAGGCGGTCGCCATCTCCAGCGGGCTGACCTCCGCGCTCCCGAGCGCCAAAGAGGGGAGCGCTTTGAGCGGGCTGGTGATTCCGACTGCCCGGGCGGTCAGGATGATCTTGTCGATTCCGATTTCCTGTGAGAGTCGAACGGTCGCGGCGTTGAGAGAGCGTTCCAGCGCCGTCCGCAGGGTGACCGGACCGTAATAGTTTTTGTCATAATTTTGCGGCGACCACGCCTGTCCCCCCGCTTGAAGGGTCAACGGCGCATCTTCAACCCGGCTGATCGGCGTGTAGGCTTCCCTCCCCGCTGCCGCCTCCTCAAAGGCCGTGAGATAGACGATCGGTTTAAAGAGCGAGCCGGGCTGCCTTTTTGCCTGAACGGCCCGATTGAACTGGCTGGCGCCGTAATCCCTTCCCCCGACCAGCGCCCGGACGGCGCCGTTCTTCGGGTCGATCGCCACGAGCGCCCCTTGAAGCTGGCGTTCCGGATCGGTCCGTTTGAGCGAGCGCTCTCTCCCCTCCAAAGAAGCCAATCCCTCGCGCACTTTCTCCTCGGCGATCCGCTGCAGTTCAACGTCGAGCGTGGTGAAAATCCGCAGCCCGCCGGAGGTGAGGACATTCTGGGGATAGGTCGCGACCAGACGTTGCCGGATTTCGTCGACGAAGTAGGGGGCGGCATTCAGTCGATCCTTCGCTTTTCGTCCCGGAACCCCTTCGCTGCGGGCCTGCAGATAGGCTCGAAGCGTGATTTTTCCCTCGGTGAAGAGACTTTCTAAAACCACATTGCGGCGCTGAATCGCCTTTTTGGGATTTTTATGGGGGGAGAAGGTGTTGGGAGAGCGGATGATACCGGCGAGGAGCGCCCCTTCGTTTAAGGAAAGTTCGGAAGGGGGTTTCCCAAAGTAAAACCACGACCCCTGTCCGATTCCATAAATCCCCATGATCCCGTTCTGGCCGAGGTAAATCTCATTGAGATAGGCTTCCAGGATTTCTTCTTTGCGGTAATGCCGCTCTAGAAGCAGCGCCATGATCGCTTCGTTGATCTTTCGGCTCCAGGTACGCTCGCTTTCCAGATAGAAATTTTTCACCAGCTGCTGCGTGAGGGTGCTCCCCCCCTGAACGATCCCGCCGGAGCGGAGATTGATCCAGGCGGCCCGGCCGATGCTTCTGAAGTCGATTCCGGGATGCTCAAAGAACCGCCGGTCTTCGACCGACATGATCGCCTCGATGAGGGTCGGGGCGACATCGTTGAGCCGAATGATGTTCCGCTCTTCCCAGGTCCCTTCATAAAAGCCGCCGATGATCTCCGGTTCGATCGAGACCTGCTCTAAATCTTCGGCCAGCGAGAGGTCGACCATCCGGTCGATTTTGCTCCCCTCCATGAAAGAGAGGCCGACCGGATAGCCGCTCTGGTGGCGGTCGGGGTAGGAAAATTCGTGAAGGAAAATCTCGATTTCATTTTGATTTAAAAAATATTCGCCGGAATTTTTAACCGGGCGTTTGACGGAACGATAAGAGAGCCGCTTGAGACGGGCGACCAGGTGGGTCTTTTCGATATCGACCCCGCGGGAGAGGACGAACGGGGCGGAGTAAATCTTGGAAGGAAGTTTCCATCGCTGGCCTTCAAATTTCCGGGTGACCTGGTAGTCGAGATAGAAGCCATAGACGGTTAAAAGAAAAAGGAGAAGGAGAGGAACCCCCCAAAGGATTCGGGCGCGGCGATTTTTTTTTGTTTTTGACATCGGCTCTTTTAAAATAAGTTCTAGCGCGAAAGATTATGACCTCCTGGAAATGGTTGGAGGCACAACGTAAACCACGACGCTCAACATAGCAGCTTTTCCTTTTAAATTCAATGGAAAAGCAGTCCGCTCCTTGACATGGCCGCGTAGAAATGATAACCAAAACGGAGCGCCGTTAAAATTAGGTCACCATAAGCTAAATTTATCACGGCCATGCTTCCAGGGCCGACCTACCCGGCGGCGTTCAATTAATCTTTCACGCTAGAATCTATTTTCGTTGAGCGCCGTAATCTTTCGCGCTAGAACTTATTTTAAACGGAACCTTGTTTGCCGTCGGCAGAGGATAGACGTTCGTGAAGGACCTTCTGATTTTATTCGCAAAAGCGCCGGAGCCGGGCCGGGTGAAGACCCGGCTGATTCCTTTTCTTTCCGAGAAAGCGGCTTCGCAATTACAAAAAGCCTTCTTCCTCGACACGCTCCAACTGACCGATCCGCTTCTTCTCCGCCGCGCCGTCGCCTGCCTGCCTGACTCGGAGCACCCTTTTTTCCTGCAATGTGCAACGGAGCGCCCGCTCCTCTTTTTGAATCAAAAAGGGGCCGATCTCGGAGAGCGGATGAAAAACGCCTTTGAGTGGGGCTTTTCCCGCGGTTTTCAAAAAGTGATTTTACTCGGTTCCGACTCCCCGACACTGCCGTCCGGTTTTATCCAAGAGGCGGTCGACCGGCTTGAGTCGTTCCCTCTGGTGCTGGGACCGAGCGTCGACGGTGGATATTATCTGATCGGCAGCCGCCCGCCGGTCCCGGCGGTTTTTGACGGTATCGAGTGGGGAACAAACAGGGTCCTGGCTGCGACCCTTGAAAAAATAACTCGCCGGCGGGTTCGATGCCACCTCCTCCCGTTCTGGTATGACATCGACCGGCCGGAAGACCTTGCCTTTTTAAAGGGGCACTTGGCCCTTCTCAAAGAGGAAGGAATCATCACGGCAAAGGAGACCCGGCAGATGATAATGCAATTGGAAGAAGCGGAGCGCCGTTAAAAGTAGGTTACCATAAGCAAAATTTATCACGGCCATGCTTCCAGGGCCGACCTACCCGGCGGCGTTCAATTAACCTTTCGCGCTAGAACTTACTTTAAGGGGAGCCAGGAGTTTGAGATGATCCCGGCCGGTCTTTATATCGATTTTCCATTTTGTCTCGCCCGGTGTTCCTTCTGCGCCTTCAACATTCAAGGCTATCGGGAGGGGCTAGCGGAACGCTACATCGCCGCCCTTCGCCGGGAGATGCTCCTCTATGCAGAAGCGCCGATCTGGCAAGAGCGGGTGTTAACGAGCGTTTACTTCGGGGGAGGGACCCCGACCCTCTATCCTCCCGAAGTCCTGGCCGATCTTCTCTCCCTCTGCCGGCGGTCGTTCCCGATGGCGGCCGATGCCGAGGTGACGATCGAGGCCCATCCGGCCACCATCGACCTTTCCATCCTCGGCCCGCTTCGGGACGGCGGGATCAACCGGCTCTCGATGGGGGTCCAGTCGTTCTCAGATGCGCATCTGCAGGCGCTCGGCCGGCATCATACCGGCGAGGCGGCCCGCCTCGCGTTCCATGCCGCGCGCGCCGCCGGGTTTGCCAATATCGGGATCGATCTGATGTATGCCCTTCCGGGATCGTCTTTGACGGAGTGGGAGGAGACCCTCCGGTCGGCGACGGAACTTTCACCGGAACACCTCTCTCTCTATTGTCTTTCGATTGAGGAGGGGACCCTTTTTCATAAAAAAGAAAAAGCGGGTCTTCTCTCCCTGCCGTCGGAAGCGGAAGTCATTCTGCTTTATCAAGCGGCTCAAAAGCGGCTGAAGGAGGCTGGCTATGAACAGTACGAGATCTCCAATTTCGCCCGGCCCGGCCACGCCTGCCGACATAACCTGCTTTATTGGAATCGGAACGAGTCGCTCGGCGTGGGACTCTCCGCCCATTCGTATCTTAACCGCGAATATCGCGCCAATACTGATTCGCTTCCGGACTACCTCGATCAGATCGCGTCGGGCCGGCTCCCGGTCGCTCAAACCGAAAAAATAAGTTTCGAGGCGGCGCTGAAAGACCGGATTATTTTCGGATTGCGAAAAATAGAGGGAATCCCGTTCCACTTTTTGGGCCAGGACCTTTCTCTTGAAGAAACCGCCAGGCAGTTGATCGGAGAGGGACTTTTGATTCACGAGGAAGATCGGCTTCGGCTCTCGTCGAAGGGGATTCTTCTGGCCGACGAGGTGGCGATCGCTTTTCTATGAGGAGAGGCAGTCCCTTACTGAATCCATGCCCCGAAAGCGATGATCCCCCCAGCAGGAGAACAGCGGCCTCTAATTGCGGGGCGGATCGAGCCGATTCGGTCGTCCGGAGAAGCACTTGTTTTTGGAAGGGAGTTGGCATACAATAACCCTTCTTTGTCGGGAGGAATCGGTTGCCGGATCGGGAAGAAAAAATCAAAGTGGGTCTCGTCAGCTTGGGCTGCCCTAAAAATCAGGTCGATTCCGAGGTGATGTTGGGATCTCTGGTTCAGGCGGGATACCAGTTGACGACGGTGGAAGAAGAAGCCGATATCCTCATCGTCAACACCTGCGGCTTTATCGATCAGGCGAAAGAAGAGTCGATCGACGCGTTGATCGAAATGGCGGAATTCAAAAAAACCGGCCGCTGCAAAACGCTGATCGCCACCGGATGCCTCACCCAGCGCTACTCCGGTGATCTGCTCGATCAACTCCCCGAAATCGATGCCGTGGTCGGCGTCGGCGACTTTCCGAAAATCGCCTCCCTCTGCCAAAGCCTGACGGCGCTCCAGTCCAATCGGCCGCGTCCCAATGTCACCGGATCGCCGACCTATCTCTATCAGCCGGAGACCCCCCGCCTGCGGCTCGGCCCGAAACACTGGGCCTATGTCAAAGTATCCGAAGGGTGTAATTACCGCTGCTCGTTCTGCAGCATCCCGTCATTCCGGGGAGACCTTCAGAGCCGGACGGTCGAGTCGGTCGTCCGTGAGGCCCGGCAGCTGGCGGCCGAAGGGGTCGTGGAGCTGAACCTGATCGCCCAGAGCCTCACCAGCTTCGGCTGGGACCGCTGGCAGAAGGGGGAGCTGGTGACGATGCTGAAGGAACTTGCCCGAGTGGACGGAATCCGATGGATCCGGCTTTTCTATACCTATCCGACCGATCTTAATGAACGGCTGATCGATCTGATCGCCGAAGAGGAAAAGATCTGCAGCTACATCGATCTGCCGCTTCAGCACATCGATGACGGCATTCTTAAAAACATGAACCGGAAGGGGAAGCGCAACGAGATCGAATCGCTCATCCAGACCCTTCGGGCCCGCATCCCGAATGTCACGCTGCGCAGCACCTTCATCGTCGGCTTTCCCGGAGAGACCGAAAAAGAATACCGTGTCTTGTCTGATTTTATCCGAGAGACCGAATTCGATCGGCTGGGGATTTTTACATACTCCCACGAAGAGGGAACCTCCGCCTATCCGCTTGGCGACCCGGTGCCGCAGGCAGTGAAAGAAAAACGGCAGCGGGCGCTTCTCGAGATGCAGAGGAAAATCTCGAAAAAGAAAAACCGAAAGCTGATCGGAACGATCCAAACGATCCTGGTCGACGGCGTTTCCAAAGAGACGGAACTTCTGCTGGAAGGAAGGATGGTAGGGCAGGCGCCCGACGTCGACGGGGTGGTCCTGATCAACGACCTACGGGGAGTGGTTAAAATGAGCCCTAATGCGCAGAATTACGGCGTTCCACTTGGAGGTAGGAACGGAAACCGCGACCTGCGGGGAGTGGTTGTGACCCCCGGGAAATGGTTGGAGGCAGGAACGGAAACCGGAGGTAGGAACGGAAACCATGACACCGGCGACCGGGAAATCAAGCCGGGCGACTTTGTCTCCGTTCGGATCGAAGCAGCGCATGACTATGACCTGGTCGGGGCCGTCATCGATGTTGAAGAAAAAGAAACACAACGGGCGCGTCCGAGATCAAAAGATGATGGCATTTTTCTCCCTGTTCTTCCCTAGCGTCCGGAAGAGGCCGCGGTGACCGCCTCCCTCCTGATCTTTCTTTTCACTTACATTTTTATTGCCTTTCGCAATATCCCCGCGTTGCCGCTCGATATACCTGCCGCCACGCTCATCGGCGCGGTTCTCATGGTCGTCGCCGGCGTCCTGACCCTGCCGGAAGTTTACGTCGCCGTCGACTGGAACACAATCCTCCTCCTGCTCGGGATGATGCTCGTCGTAGCCTATCTCTCGATGGCCAGCTTCTTTGAGTGGGCGGCCTATTCCGTCTCTTCCCTGGCCCTCTCCCCCTTTTGCCTGCTCGCCGGACTGGTTTTTATCAGCGGCCTTCTCTCCGCGATTTTCGTGAATGATACGGTCTGCCTCCTTTTTACGCCGATCCTTCTGCCGCTGCTCCGGTCGCTGGGGCTCAATCCCATTCCGTATTTGATCGCGCTGGCGACCGCTTCCAACATCGGCGGGCAGATGTCGATCATGGGGAACCCGCAAAATATGTTTATCGGAAACCACTCCGGGATTTCATTCGGAAGATTCCTCCTGGCCCTCGCTCCGATTTCCCTTCTCGGTCTGGTCCTGAACGTTGCCGTGATTGCTTTTGTTTACCGGAAGACTGTTTTTCAAGGAGGATCGGGGTCCAAAACGCCCGTTCCCGCGCATCCTCCCGTCATCGACCGCCCTCTTTTAATCAAAGGGCTGGTCGTGGTCGCCGGGATGGTGCTCTTTTTCTTTCTGGGGAAGCCGTATCCGCTGGTGGCGGTCGGCGGGGCGGCCACGCTCTTTGTCATCGGCGGCCGCAAGCCGGCGCTGGCATTTCAAAAGGTCGATTGGCCCCTGCTGGTTTTTTTCGCCTCCCTCTTCGTCGTCATGCGGGGGCTGGAGCGCGCCGGATGGGTTCTCCTCTTTCTTGACTGGAGCCGGCCCTATCTGACAGGGGCGCCCTGGCAGATCATTCCGATCCTCAGCGGGGTGACCCTGATTCTCTCTAACCTGGTCAGCAATGTCCCGGCGGTGGTTCTGCTGGAGCCATTTGTGGAAAGCCTTCCGAATCCGACCATCGGATGGTTGACGTTGGCGATGAGCAGCACGCTGGCAGGAAACCTCACCCTGGTCGGATCGGTGGCCAACCTGATCGTCGTCTCGATGGCGCGGCCCGAGGTGGAGATCTCGTTCTGGGAATTTCTGAAGGTGGGGGTGTTGCTGACCCTTCTGACGACCGGCCTCGGAATAGGAATCCTGATTCTCGAAGCGATCTACTTTAAGATTTAGACTGGTTTGGCGCTTCGTGAAGAAGACAGGGGAGGCGGAGGGGAGCGCTGGAAAGGCCCCGGCCTGTCCAGCGGTGACCTGGATCAAACATCGTTTCGCTTGACAGGGAGTGATGATCTGTATTATACCTGTTATGACAGTCCTAATTAGAACTATATTTCAAGTGGGAGAGAGAGACCATGGCGCGAAGCAGCAACGATCCCGGAAAGGAACCCTTTTTAAAGATTCTGCGTCCTTTGGTGGAGACTTATTTTGCCTTTTTCGGCAAAGCGGACCGGCATATCCGGGGCCTGGGGCTGACCCCGTCTCAATTCGATGTCCTCGTCACGTTAGGGGATACGGCCGGGATGACCTGTAAAGAACTATCGGAGAAGACGCTGGTCACCAAGGGGACGCTCACCGGGGTGCTGGATCGGCTGGCGGCCAAAGGACTGATCGAGCGAATCCCCTCGCGGGAGGACCGGCGCGCGATTTTCATCCGTTTGACGCCGAAAGGGGAAGCGTGCTTTAAAAAGGTTTTTCCCGATCAGATTTACTATATGAAGCCTTATTTTGAGCGGGCGTTGAACGCGGCGCAGATGAGCGCGTTGCGGGCGATGCTCCTTCAACTTAAAGAGAGCTTCGAGCAACCGTTGAAAGGAGAGAAAAATGAAGAGACTGTTTGAAACACCGGATGACGGGTCGGCCCTGATTCTCCGTGTCATGCTGGGAGTGGTCATGTTTCCGCATGGGGCGCAAAAGCTGCTTGGCTGGTTCGGGGGGTTTGGATTCTCCGGGACCATGGGGTTCTTCACCGGAAAAATGGGCATCCCCGCGGTGATTGCGTTTCTGGTCATTATCGGGGAATCGCTCGGAAGTCTGGCGCTGATCGCCGGCTTCCTCACACGATTCACGGCGGCCAGCCTCGCGGTCATTATGGCGGGCGCGATCGTGCTCGTTCATTGGCCTTATGGATTTTTCGCCAATTGGTTCGGCAATCAGGCCGGCGAGGGATTTGAATATCACCTCCTGGTCATCGCCATCTGCGCGGCGTTGATCGTGACCGGCGGAGGCAAAGGGTCGGTCGATCGTTTGATTGCAGAGAAATTGAGTCATTGACCGCTGAAATCCGGTTAATTGAAAATGGGGCCCCAGTCGTCATAAAATAGAGCGCACGCAACGAACGCCCTCCAGGGAGATCCACCGCAATGAACTTCATCGCTTTGAAAATGTTGATCGGCGACCGGGCGAAATACCTCGGAATCATTATGGGGCTCACCTTCGCCTCTTTGCTTATTACCCAGCAGGCGAGCATCTTCGTCGGTCTGATGACCCGCACCTACGGTTTCATCAGCGACACGTCGGTGGCCGACATCTGGGTGATGGATCCGAAGGTTCAGTTCGTGGATGATATCAAGCCGCTTCAGGACACGCAACTCTACCGGGTGCGAAGCGTGGACGGGGTCGAATGGGCGGTGCCGCTTTACAAAGGCCTTTTGAAGGCGCGGCTTGAAAACGGGAACTTCCAGACGGTCATTGTCGTCGGGCTCGATGACGCCACGTTGATAGGAGGCCCCTCTGAGATGGTAGACGGACAACTCGCCGATCTGCGGCACAGCGACGGGATTATTGTCGATACGGTCGGCGCCACCGGCAAGCTGGCCAAGGCGCCGGCCAGCCCGGGCGGACAACGGGTCCCGCTGAAAGTCGGCGACACGCTGGAGTTGAATGACCACCGCGCCACCGTCGTTGGAATCGGCAAAGTCACCCGGACCTTCCAGTCGCAGCCGACCGTCTATACCACCTATTCCCGCGCAACCACCTTCGCTCCGCGGGAGCGCAAGCTCCTCTCTTTCATCTTGGTCAAGGCAAAAGCCGGGGAAGATCCCAAGGCGGTGTCGGAGCGGATCCGTCGCGTCACCGGCCTGGCGGCCCTTCCCCGGGAGGAATTTAAGGATCTGACCGTGAATTATTATATGAAGAATACCGGCATTCCCATTAATTTTGGGATCTCGGTGGCGCTTGGCTTTATCGTTGGAACCGCCATTGCGGGACAGACATTTTATAATTTCACCCTCGAAAATCTCCGGCACTTCGGGGCGCTCAAGGCGATGGGAACCACGAATGGGGTCTTGCTTCGGATGATTCTGCTCCAGTCGGTCGTGGTCGGGAGCATCGGCTACGGCCTGGGCGTCGGAATCGCCTCTCTCTTCGGACGGCTGGTTCGGGGGAGCGAGCTGGCGTTCAGAATGCCGTGGCAGCTGCTGGTCATCAGCGCCTGGGCCGTGACGGTCATCTGTGTTTTCTCGGCGCTCTTGAGCATCCGAAAGGTGATCCAGCTGGAGCCGGCCATTGTCTTTAAAGGATAGTAATATGGCAGCATCCGATTCGATTGTGGTTTCCGTTCCTACCTCCAACCACTTCCCGCAGGTCGCGGTCACTTGCAGAGGGGTCGTCAAAACGTACGGCGCCGGTAGCGCCAAAGTCGTGGCCCTGCGGGGGATCGATTTAGAGGTCCGAACCGGAGAGCTCATGATGCTGGTCGGTCCCTCCGGCTGCGGGAAGACGACCCTGATTTCGGTCATCGCCGGGATCCTCGACCAGGACGATGGGGAGTGCGTCGTCTTCGACCATCACTGGAAGAAGATGAAGCAGAACGACAAGACCCGATATCGGGGCCGGTCGATCGGATTCGTTTTCCAGGCGTTTAATCTGCTCCCGACGTTGACCGCCGCTGAGAACGTCTCCGTGCCGCTGCTGGTCAACGGAATGGGCCGCCGCATGGCGACCGAAAAAGCGAGGGAGATCCTGGCCCGCGTCGGGTTGGGCGATCGGGCCGGCGCCCTTCCTTCCCAGCTATCGGGAGGCCAGCAGCAGCGGGTGGCGATCGCCCGCGCGTTGGTCCACGACCCGAAGCTGATCGTCTGCGACGAGCCGACCAGCGCGCTGGACCATGAGACCGGCCATAAGATCATGGAGCTGCTTCGCGATGTCGCAATGGGATCGGATCGCGTGCTCATCATCGTGACGCACGACGCCCGGATCTTCGAATTCGCCGATCGGATGGCCAGAATGGACGACGGCCGTGTCAAAGAGGTCGTCGAGGGGAACAGTGAACAATAACAGCAGAGCTGAAAAGCTATGCTGAGACGGATTTCTCCTCTCATCCCCTCCTTCCAAAGAAGGGGAAGGAGGGGTTCAAAATCAATTTCCGGAGGTTTTATGTTTCGTAAATATCTTCTTCCGGCGCTGGCGGTGGCGGGGGTTGTCTTTGCAATCTACACGGTCGTGGCAGGAAACAAGAATCCTCCGGTGGCGCAGCCGGTCGCGCTCCCCTCGCAGGCGCCGTTCGATTCGTACATCTCGGGGGCGGGGCTGATTGAGGCGAGCACGGAGAACATCGCCATCGGGACCCATCTTTCTGGGATCGTCACAAAAAATTTTGTGAAGGTCGGAAGCAAGGTTAAAGTGGGCGACCCGCTCTTTCAACTGGATGACCGAAATTTAAGGGCCGAGTGGTCGGTCCGGCAAATGGCGCTGAAGGCGGCGGAGGCGCGGGTGAACGAGGCGGAGGCGGCGCTTGAAGAGGTTCGCAGCCGGCTTGCCTTGGCGGAGAGCCTGACCGACAAGCGCGCCATCAGTGTGGAGGAGCTGAATCGACGCCGGTTTGCCGTTCAGCTTTCCGAGGCAAGGTTGGCCGCCGCGCAAGCGGAAGTCGCCTCGTCGAACGCACAGATGAAAGCGACCGAAGTCGAACTCGACAGGTTGACCGTTCGGGCGCCGGTGGACGGGGAGATTCTTCAGTTGAACATCCGGATCGGCGAGTTTGCGCAGAGCGGCGTCCTTCAGCGGCCGCTGATCCTGCTCGGGAACGTTGACCGGCTCCACGTCCGGGTCGACATCGACGAAAACGACGCCTGGCGATTCCGCAAAAACGCCCCCGGCCTCGCATTTGTCCGGGGGAACCGGGAATTGAAAACGCCGCTCGTCTTTGAGCGGGTCGAACCGTTCGTGGTGCCGAAGCGGTCGCTGACCGGCGACAGCAATGAGCGGGTCGACACCCGGGTGATGCAGGCGGTCTACAGCTTCGAGCGGGGCGATCTGCCGATCTTCGTCGGCCAGCAGATGGATGTTTTTATCGAAGCCCTTCCGATCGGCCGTCCCGATTTACCGAAGGGAGACCCGATGAAAAAACCGGGAGAAAAGCGGGAAGGAAAAGCGGACGGACCGCCCGGTGGAGGAGGGAGATGAACCGACTCCGCTTGATCGCCACGTTCGCCCTTTTTGCGGCGGCGGCGGCCGGTTGCGCCGTGGGGCCGAAATACCGCGCGCCGGAGCGGACTCTCCCTCCCGGTTGGAGTGAACTACAGGAGGAAGCGGCGGCGGCCCGGCCGCCGGAGATTGCCGCGTGGTGGACCGCTTTCAACGACCCGCTGTTGAATTCCCTTGTCGAACGGGCGGCGCGTTCGAACCTCGATCTGCGCCGGGCGGCCGCCCGCGTTCGCGAGGCCCGCGCGCGGTACGGCATCACCGCCGCCGACCGGCTGCCGACCCTCGACGCATCGGGATCGTATACCCGAAGCCGGAGCAGCGAGAACGGCCCTCTTGCCTTCTCCCCGACGGCCGGGGAAGAGGTCAACCTCTACCAGGCCGGCTTTGATGCGGCGTGGGAGATCGACCTCTTCGGCGGCGTCCGGCGCGCCGTCGAGGCCGCCGAAGCCGACATCGCCGCGTCGGTGGAAGATCGCCGGTCGATCCAGGTGACCCTCCTGGCCGAGGTGGCCCGCAACTATATCGACCTCCGGCGGATTCAGAAACAGATCGCCACGGCCCGCGCCAACATCGAATCGCAGCAAGAGACGCTGGAATTGACCCGGGCTCGGTTTAACGCCGGCCTGAACACGGGTCTGGATGTCGCGCGCGCCGAGGCGCAGGTGGCGACCTCGTTCTCCCAGATTCCGGCGCTGGAAATTTCGTTAAGGCAGACGATCCACCGGCTCGGTGTGCTTCTGGGAGAGGAGCCGGGCGCGTTGTCCGCCGCGCTCTCGAAGCCGCTCCCGATTCCGGCCCCCCCGGCCGAGGTCGTCGTCGGCCTGCCGTCGGAGCTGCTCCGTCGCCGGCCGGACATCCGGCGGGCGGAGCGGCAGCTTGCCGCCGCCACGGCGCGGATCGGCGTCGCCACGGCCGATCTCTTTCCGCGGTTCTCCCTGACCGGCGCGTTCGGCCTGCAGAGCGCCACGCTTCGGGACCTGCCCGAAGGGGGAAGCCGCTTTTTCTCAATCGGCCCGACGCTCCGCTGGCCGATCTTTGCCGGCGGCCGGATCCGCGCCAATATTGCGGTGGAGAACGCCCGGGAGGAAGAGGCGTGGGCGGAGTACGAGCGGACGCTTCTTCTCTCGCTCGAAGAGGTTGAGAATGCCCTGGTTGCCTATGCGAGAGAACAGAGCCGGCGGGAATCGCTGAGGGAGGCGGTCGCCGCCAACCGGCGGGCCGTCGAAATCGGGAACGAACTTTTTATCAGAGGCCTGGCCAATTTTCTCGATGTCCTCGAGTCGGAGCGCTCTCTCTTCGCCTCCGAGAGCCAGTTCGATCAAAGCGAGGCGGCCGTCTCCGCCAATCTGGTGGCGCTTTACAAGGCGCTGGGGGGCGGATGGGAGATCGCGGACCCTCACGAACCGGGTGATCAGCGGACCGAAAACTAAAAGGAATATTCTTGATTGGGGGCGACGGCCTCTCACAGACAAACAGACGGAGGTTCTTTATGTATGTCATCTCGGGAGCGACGGGAAATATCGGCAGCGTCATTGCGCGAAATTTATTGAGCAGGAAAGAGCCGGTTCGGGTCATCGGCCGGAACAAAGAAACATTGAAGCCATTCGAAGAGAGCGGGGCGGAAGCGGCGGTCGGCTCTCTGGATGATCCGGCATTTTTGAAAAAAGCATATCAGGGGACCACGGCGGTCTTCCAGATGGAGCCGCCCCATTACACGTCGAACGACATGAGGGCCTATCAAAGAAAACTGGGAGAAACCGCAAAGGGGGCGATCAAAGAGGCCGGCGTCCGGCATGTGGTTCACCTCTCCAGCATCGGGGCGCAGCGGTCGGAGGGGGTCGGGCCGGTGAACGGCCTTCACGACGTGGAAGGCCTTCTCAACGAAACCGCCGCCGCCGTCACCCACCTGCGGCCGGCCTTTTTCATGGAAAATTTTTATTCGATGATGCCGCTCATCAAGCAGTTCGGAATCATCGCGATGCCGATTCGTCCGGAAATTTCTCTTCACATGATTGCCACGCGGGATATCGCGGAAGCGGCGACAAAACTGCTGCTCTCTCATGATTGGAAAGGAACGCGCGCGCTGGAGTTGCTCGGTCCCCGGAGCTACACAGGGCCGGAGGTGGCCGAGATTCTCGGAAAGGCGATCGGGAAGAAAATAAACTATGTCCAGGGCTCGCCGGAAGAGGCGAAACAAGGGATCATCGGGGCCGGGTTTTCGGAAAATGTGGCCGATCTGTTCATTGAGATGTACGCCGCGCTCGACTCCGGCCGGATGGCCCCCACCGAAAAACGGACGCCGGAAAACACCACCCCGACCACGCTGGAAGCGTTTGCCAAAACCTTTGCAGCGGTATTTAAACAGAATTAAACGACTCTTTTGTTCAGAGGCCCGCCGCTTTGCTCCGGCGGGTCTTTTTTTATGGATCACTTGATTCTGTTCTGAAAATGGAGTAATGTTCTCTTGGAAAAAATCTACCAGCGGGATATGATGAAGTCGCGCTCAATCTTAAAACAGGTGATTTCCCCCTTCTTAAGCCTCTCCCTCCTGCTCATTCTCTTGGCGGGGTGCGGCGACGACTCGGCCATCGGGGGGAGCGGCGGGAATTGTATCGGAATCAGATGCCAAAATGTGGGAGGCGGAGGGGGAAAAGACCCACAAACGGCGCCCACTCTTTCAGTTGCCCCGGAGAATGGAAAGAATGTCTTGACGCTGGTCCCGCCTTCCGGAACCCCCGCGACCATTTTTAACGTCTATTGGTCTTCCTCTCTCCAGGGGACGGTGACCCAGATTCCCGCCGTCGTAAGCCCGTTCACCCACGACGGTCTGGCGAACGGCGCCCCGATCTTCTATGTCGCCACCGCGCTGACGGGAGCGGGCGAAAGCGCCCCGTCCGCCGTCGCCGGCGGAATGCCGGGAAAGTGGACCGAGTTGACGCCATCAGGTACTCTCCCTCCAGCACGTGACAGCCATACGGCGGTTTATAATGCGAGCACCGACCGGATGGTCGTCTTCGGGGGAAGAGGGGCAAGCCAGGCATTCAACGATTACTGGGTCCTCCAGAATTCCACGAAGACGACGCTTGCTTGGAACCAGTTTGTCACGAGCGCACCTCCGGACCGCCTCGGCCACTCAGCGGTTTATAATAGCCAGACCAATCGGATGACCCTTTTTGGCGGATCGTTCAATGTGACCGGATCTTCTTTCACCAATGAACTCTGGGGGGTTACCAGTGCAGATGCCTCTACCAGCCTGCCCCAGTGGACTCCACTTGTTGGTGGAACCGGTCCGACCCCGCGGTGGGGGCATGCGGCGGGGTACGATCAACCGAATGATAAGATGATTGTTTTCGGGGGAAGCACGCAGACCGGCCAGGGATTGTCCAATGAAGTCTGGGTCCTCAATCAAGCGACGGCGCCCACCCCTTCATGGAAATCGGTCGTCACAGCGGGTGGTCCTTCAGCCAGGTGCTGTATGGCGGCCGCTTATGACCCTGCAAATCGCCGGATGATCCTTTTCGGCGGCTTTGGAGGCTTTGGACCGGCCGGCGCCATTCTCTTCGGCGATCTCTGGACGTTGACCTTCAACCAGGCCTTCTCGACGGCAACCTGGCAGAATTTGACCCCTTCGGGCGGGACACCGCCGCCGCTCCGCTGCTGCGCCGCCTCTCTCTGGGACGGTACCAAGTTCCTCCTCTTCGGTGGAGGGGAGATCGGCACCCCGTCCGATGATAAAATCCACGCGCTGATTTTAGAGACCGCCACCTTTGCCCCCGCCGTCGGACCGGCCGGACCCGCCTCACGCATCTTTCCGACGGCCGTTCCTGCAGGAAAGTTCCTCCTCTTCGGCGGCTCGGGCGCCTCCGGGCCGTTGAACGACCTCTGGCGGCTCGATTAATCGAACGGCTTCCAACCTGTTCCAGTCAATTAAAATTCCAAAGCGAGATCCAACGGCAAACGGCCCTTTATGAGTGAAGGGCCGGGTAGGGAAAACGGACGGAGACCGGCTTCGGTTACTCCATGGTTCTGAAGTGAATTCCCTTGCGGCGGGTGAGGTGGTAGAAGCCGTATTTTGAAAGGGTGGCGCCGAGGCCGCTCTCCTTTGCCCCGGACCAGGGGAGGGAGGGGTCGAGGTAGTCGCAGCGGTTCTGGTAAACGGTGCCGACTTCGAGCTCGCGGGCGAAGCGCTCGGCTCGCTCCCGGCTGCGGGTCCAGACCGACGCGGTCAGGCCGTAGCGGCTGTCATTCATGCAGGCAAGCGCCTCGTCGTCATCGGCCACCGATTTGACCGGGACAATCGGGCCGAAGCTCTCCTCCTGCATCACTTTGGCGTCGTTGGGGATGTCGGCCAGCAGCGTCGGCGGGAAGAAGTTCCCTTGGGTTCCCTTCAGGCGCGTTCCCCCCAAAAGAAGGCGGGCGCCGCGCCGGACGGCGTCTTTCACCTGATCTTCCAGGATTCCGAGCGTCGCGCGGTTGGCGAGCGGTCCGAGGGTGGTTCCCTCCTCCATCGGATCGCCCATTCGGTAGCTTTCCAGAATCGTTTTGGCCCGTTCGAGAAACGGCTCGTAGAGGGTGTGATGGACATAGACCCGCTCCACGGCGCAGCACGACTGGCCGGCGTTGTAGCAGGCGCCGTCGATGACGTTCTCGGCGGCAAAAGCCAGGTCGGCGTCTCCGGCCACATACGCGGGATCTTTCCCGCCGAGCTCCAGCCCCATGTCGACGATCCGCTGAGACGCCTGATGGTAGAGCTGTTTTCCGACCGGCACCGACCCGGTGAAGGCGACATAGTTGATCCGGGGGTCCTGCACCAGCCGCGACGTCTGGCTGTTGGTCAGGATCAGGTGGGCCACCAGGTGGGGGGGGTCGAGGTCACCGAAGGCCTCGGCGATCTGCTCGCCGCAGAGAGGGGTTTTAGGACTCGATTTCAGTAGAACGGTGTTCCCCGCCAGGAGCGCCGGGACGACGACGTTGACCGAGATCAGAAGGGGATAATTGAAGGCGGCCAAATTCAACACCACCCCCAGCGGAGCGTGCTCGATCCGGCGATGGAACCCTTCCCTTTGAGGAAGAATCTCGGGAGAAAGCGCCTCCTTGGCAATCGCCAGCATGTACTCGGCCCGTTCGAAGAAGCCCTTCACCTCATTGCGTGACTGGCGGATCGGTTTTCCCATCTGCCGGGTCAGATCGCGGGCGATCGTCTCGGAGGCATTTCGGAATCGGTCGAGTCCCCGCTGAACCTGAGTCGCCCGATCCTCCAGCGGCATCCGATGCCACCCCTCATAGACCTCGCGCGCGGCGGCGATCTTTTTCTCCAGCCGCTCGCTGTTGTCCCACGGCAGCTCACAGACCGGTTTTTGATCGTAAGGACTGATGATTTTAAGTGGCATGATCGGTCTCTTTCTTTAGTTCTAAAGATCCCCTCTTTTGTAAGGAGAGGAATATCATTATGATTCTACTCCGGTGTTACATACGCAGCGGTGATCCCGCCGTCGACCATCAACGCGGCGCCGGTCACATACGAAGCGTCGTCTGACGCGAGAAAAAGGGCCGCTTTTGCGATCTCCTTCGCCTCTCCGAAGCGCCCCATCGGGATGTGGACCAGCCGACGTTTCTTTTTTTCTTCCGTATTGAGAAACTTCATCAGCAGCTCGGTCCGAAGCGGACCAGGACAGAGGGCGTTGACCCGGATCTTCTCCCGGGCATGGATCACCGCCAGCTCCCGCGTCATCGCCAGGACCCCCCCTTTACTCGCGGTGTAGGCGAGCTGCGGAGTGGCCGCCCCCAAGAAGGCGACGAACGAGGCGGTGTTGATGATGGCGCCGCCGCCGGCGCGCCGAAGCGCCGGGATGCCATGTTTGCATCCGAGGAAGACCCCTTTGAGATTGACCGCCATCGTCTGCTCCCAGACCACCTCGTCGGTCTGAACGGCGTCATCGTCCGGCCCCAGCATGATCCCGGCGTTGTTAAAGAGGATATCGAGCTTGCCGAAGTTCCGCTCGGCCGCCTCGATCATCTTTCTGCAGTCGTCTCCCTTGGAGACGTCGGCATGGAGATAGACCGCTTTCCCCCCTTTTACCTCGATCTGCTTGATGGTCTCTTTACCGGCCGCATCGTTGACATCGACCACGACGATGCTGGCCCCTTCTCCCGCAAAGAGGAGCGCCGCTTCGAGTCCGATGCCGTTTCCCGCCCCGGTGATCAGGGCCGTTTTGTTTTCTAAACGCATGGAATTCTCCATTAAATACGATCTTAAAAGATCATGTAGGGGTTCAAAATTTTGAACCCCTACGAGGTGGGTAGAAGGGGGCACATGCGATTGGCACGCCCTCGACCTCCCCTCGCCCCTTCTTACGAATGAGGGGTTTTATTTTTAGATTCTCTCAAAATATCTCTTCCGTTCCCAGTCGGTCACCGCTTTATCATACGCCTCTTGCTCGGTCCGGTAAAAGTGGAGGTAATGTTCCGCCACCTCGTCGCCGAATGCGCTCTTTGCAAACGCGCTCTTCTCGAAGAGGTCAGTCGCTTCCCGGAGGGTGTGCGGGACACGGGGCAAATGCTGCGCGGCGTAGACGTCTCCTTCGAAGATCGGCGGCGGCTCGATTTTTTTCTCGATTCCGCCCAATCCCGAAGCGAGCGCCGCGGCGAAGGCAAGGTAGGGGTTGCAGTCGGCGCCGGGAATCCGGCACTCGATCCGGAGTGAATCTCCCTCTCCCACCACGCGGAACCCGGCGGTCCGGTTGTCGTAGCTCCAGGCCATCCGGGTCGGCGCCCAGGAGCCGGCCTGATACCGTTTATAAGAATTGACGGTCGGGGCATAGAAGACCATGACGTCCGGCACATGGGCGATCCAGCCGCCGAGAAACCAGCGGAAGGTCTCGGAGCAGGAAACCGGCCCCAGCCGCTGCTTTCCGGCGAAGGCGCTCTGCCCTTTTTTCCAGAGGCTCATGTGGATGTGGCAACTCGATCCCGCCTGATCGGCCGCATATTTCGCCATGAAGGTGACGCTGATCCCCATCTGGTCGGCGACCTCCTTCAGGCACTGCTTGAAGATCACATGGCGGTCGGCCATCGTGAGGACTTCCGCGTAGCGGACATTCAGCTCATGCTGGCCCAGCCCCCACTCTCCTTTTGAAGTTTCCACCGGGATGCCCGAGAGCTTTAGATGCCGCCGCGCCGCAGCGTTGAACCCTTCCTCGCGGGTCCCTTGCAAGATATGATAGTCTTCCAGATACCAGCCGGCCGGGGTAAGGTCTTTGTAGCTTTTGCCCGCGGCGTCGCGGTAGCCGTTCTGAAAAATATAGTATTCCAACTCCGAGCTCGCCATCGGGGTATACCCGAGCCCGGCGGCCTTCTCGATCTGTCTTCGCAGGATCGACCGCGGCCCCTGCGTGACCGGCCGATGGCTTTTCACCCCTTGCAGGTCGCAGAGCACCATCGCCGTTTTGTTCAGCCAGCTTGCTGTCCGCGCCGTCGTAAAGTCGGGGACCAGATGGAAATCGCCGTAGCCTTTCTCCCAATTGGAGAACCGGTATCCCGCCACCGGCTCCATCTCCATGTCAACCGTCAACAGATAGTCGCAGGCATGGGTGCCCTGCTTGGCTCCCTCCTCCAGGAAGAAATCGGCATCGAGCCGCTTCCCCATCAACCGCCCGTAGTGATCGGTGAAGGCAAGCAGGACCGTCTCGATCTCGCCGGAACGGATCTGCCGGGCCAATTCATTTTGTGTCAGCATGCCGGGGAGCTTGGGAGCCATTCGGAAAGCCTCCGTGGATTCAACCTCATGACTGTATTGCGGAATATGTTTATGATACCCGATTGAAGGGAACGTGGGAAGAAAAAATTTATGGGAGGGTTATTTCATCCCGATGGAGAGCCGCCCGATGACGTCGGCCGGCGCCAATCCGTCAATCTCGACGACCTTCCGGGCTGATGTCAATCCCGAGACCAACCGGACCTGTTTGCGGGAAAGGCCGAGCGCCTCGGCCAATACCTCTTCGACGGCGTCATTGGCTTTGCCCCGCTCGGGGGGCGCGGTCACGCAGATCTTCAGGACCTCCCCCACCCATCCCGCGATGCCGTTGCGGGACGACTTTGGGATGACCTTGACCGATAGCCTGTAGAAAGGACCGGCCACCGGCAATTTCATTCGGAAGAGAGGACCGGCGGGTCCGGCGCGGCGGTCTCCGGTTCAGGAAGCTCCGGCTTGTCGGCCCCGTTAGGCATCCGCTTGACCCGGCGGGCGGTGGTGATGAATCCGGAATGGGCGACCATCCGCATGTTGGGCCGGACGCTCCGGCCGTCGATGTTCCAGTCGCGCAGCAGCGTCTCAAAGGTTTCGATCCACTCGAAGGCCGGCTCTTTCCGGAGCGCCGCCACGACCAGCTCCACCTGGGGGACGGTCGGCAGGAAGGAGAGAAAGATCCCGCCGGGGCGGAGCTTCGACACGGCGTGCGGAACGACCCGGTGCGGCTCCGGTAGATCGAGGACGATCCGGTCGACCCCCTCCTCCGCGATGCCGTCATAGATGTTTTCCGGACGGAGCCGCAATCGGTCGGCGACGAGGGCCGGCCCGAGATAGGTTTCGATATTCGTGGCGGCGCGGCGGGCGAAGTCGTCGCGGATCTCATAGCTGATCACCCGGCCTTTTTCCCCGACCGCCTGCAGCAGCGCCGTGGTCAGCGCGCCGGAGCCGATGCCGGCCTCAATCACCGTCGCGCCGGGATGAATGTCGGCCCACATCAGGATCAACGCCAGATCTTTTGGATAGAGGATCTGAGCGCCGCGCGGCATGCGGAGGGTGTACTCGGCGAGCGTTGGGCGGACCACGAAAAAACGGCTTCCCCGCGAGAGGGCGACCTCGGTTCCATCCTCCTGGCCGATGATGGTGTCGTGCTCGATTTTCTCGCCGCTGAATTGAAAAATCGCGCCGGCTTTCAACGTCAACGGATAGGCGAGGCCTTTGAGGTTGACGAGGTGGATCCGCTCTCCCGATGTCAGCAATTTCATTAAAGTAGGCCCTCAAGCGAAAATTTACGGCGTTCCATTTAAAATAAGTCCTCAAGCGAAAGATTAATTGAACGCCGCCGAGTAGGTCGGCCCTGGAAGCATGGCCGTGATAAATTTAGCTTCAGGAGACCTATTTTAACGGCGTTCATTTTAAAATAAGTCCTCAAGCGCCTCAAGCGAAAGATTAATTGAACGCCGCCGAGTAGGTCGGCCCTGGAAGCATGGCCGTGATAAATTTAGCTTCAGGAGACCTATTTTAACGGCGTTCATTTTAAAATAAGTCCTCAAGCGAAAATTTACGGCGTTCATCCGGCCACCCTTTCCATCAATCGACAAAAACTGCAAAGCGCTCCCTGGCTCGGCTGTCCGCAGGAGGCACAGCGGTTTCCGTTCTCTTCTTTCGCGAGGGGAGGAGCAGAGGCATTGCGCTCTAAAAAACCGAAATAAAATTTGTGCTTGGTTCCGGGAGAGGCTTCTTCCAGCTTGTTGAGCATCTCTTTGTAGAGGAGCATCTTCGCCCCCTTCGACATCGGGCATTCTTCCACGATGTAGTCTATCCGGTTCATCACCGCGTAGGCGGCGACCTCCCGCTCGGTCAGCCGGTAGAGCGGCTTGACCTTCCGCGCCCAGGTTCCCCCTTCGTCCGAGAGGACCGGAGACTGTTTTTCAAGGTAGGCCTCCTGCCATTGCAGGACGTTTCCCAGCAGCCGGGCCGCTTCGTCGTCGAGGTTGTGTCCGGTCGCCACCACTGGAAAGCCATGCTCCATCGCAATCCGGTTGAAGTGGTGCCGCTTCATCGTCCCGCAGGCGGAGCAGGGGGGCCGGGCGGTCTCCAACGCAATCTCCGTCACCCCCAGACCATAGGCCTCTTTGTAGTCGTGGATGATCAACTTGAGGCTGTGCGATTGGGCGAAGGCGTCGGCTTTTCTTTGAGACGCCTCCGAGTAGGCGCCGATGCCGAGATTCAAATGCAGCCCGGTCGTCTGATAGCCGAGCTTCATCAACACGTGCCAGAGGACGAGCGAGTCTTTCCCGCCCGAAACCGCCACGAGGACCGGCTCCTTCCGCTGAAACATCGCCCCCTCCAAAACCGCCTTTTTGACCTGGTCGAAAAGATAATAATCAAAGCAGTAACGGCAGAGGGAGGTGTTGTGCCGCTCCATCTTGATGACGGCCGGCTTTTGGCATCGACGGCACTTCATTTAAAGTAGGCCCTGAAGCGGAAGATTAATTGAACGCCGCCGAGTAGGTCGGCCCTGGAAGCATGGCCGTGATAAATTTAGCTTCAGGAGACCTATTTTAACGGCGTTCATTTAAAGTAGGCCCTCAAGCGAAAGATTACGGCGTTCATTTTAAAATAAGCCCTCAAGCGAAAAATTTACGGCGTTCATCTTAACCTCCTGAGATGACCGGGCGGATTTCAACCACCTCGTCGTCGGGGAGGACGGCATCTTCGGCGACCAGCTCGTCCCCGCAGATCACCAGGTGCGCCTCGCGGGAGAGGTTCAGCTCTCTTAGGAGAACGTTGACCTGCTTGGGGCCTTTCAACGTGATTTCACGCGGCGGATGGTGGAGCTTGATTTTCATAAACGGTATCATAGTCAAACCGCTGAAGAAATGCAATGTAACGAAAGGAAGGGGCGTGGGGCATTTTGAGAATCGCAGAAGTCATACCCGCGAAAGCGGGTATCCAGAAGGTCGAAGTTCCTGGCTTTCCGCCTGCGCGGGAATGACGGCTAAGAAAAAATCCTTTAGAACCGAACTGAACACCCACTACCAGGATCGTTTATCTTGCGTTTTTTGCGCCGTTTCGCTATCTTAGCAAAGATTTTTTTAAGGGCGCGTCGCCTCAACCTACCCAGGGATGGAGTCTAACCATGGATATTGAACGCTGTACCTACTTTGTGATTGCAACGGAAGACAGTCCAGGACAATTGGCTCGATTTTCAAAGAAGATGTCGGAAGATGAGATCAACCTGGCAGGGGTCTGGTGCTTTGGCATCGGGCGGGGGAATGCGGAGATCATTGCCATTCCGCGCGACCCCCACGTCTTCAAAAAAGCGGCGAGAGAGGCGGGGTGGACCATCCGAGAAGGGAGCTGTTTTCACCTGAGCGGAGAAGACCGCGCGGGCGCACTGGCCGACACCCTCGACCGGATCGCGCAGGAGGGAATCAACCTTCACGCCGTCGATGCAATGGGGTTCGGGTCGAGCTACTCCGCCTATGTCTGGTGCGATGAGAAAGATGTCGAAACCTTAAGAAAAGTGTTGAAGGGATGGTAGGGGCGTGGGGCATGGCGCACCTGGTGTGAAGATCTAAAGCGAACAGGCTGCACTGAGCGCCGGCCCCGCATATGAAAGGATAAAACAATATGCCAAAGGTGATTTCAGATTCATGGGTGATGGCGGGGGTTCGTGATGTGAAGAAGTCGCTCGCCTTTTACGCCAAGCTGGGTTTGAAGCCGGAGATGAAGATGCCTTTCTACGCCGAGTTGAATCTGCCGGGGGGAACGGTTCTGGGGCTTCATTCGATGGGGAAAGAGAAAACCGCCGTGAAAAAAGCAAAAAAGATGTCGGACGGCGGCTGGGGCATCATGCTCCGGGTCAAAGACCTGAAAAAAGTGGTCGGCGGCCTCAAGAAGAAGCGGGTCCGCTGCAGCAAGATCGCACATGCTCCGGGCGGGGCCGACTTCTCCTCGATCCACGATCCCGACGGAAACCGGCTGATCCTGGTGCAGATGGCCTGATCTTGACACGCCATCCCTCCTTTTTACTACAATAGAAGCAAGGATAGAATATCTTATCCTTCAACATTAAGGAGGGAACGACCATGATCACCAGATTTTTTTATGCAATGCTGTTCATCGGGATGATGGCGGTTCTGCCGGTCGTCGGTTTCTCAACCGAGGCGCAGGCCGAGAGCACCCCGGAGATGGAAGAGGTCAAGGGGAAGATCGTTGAGATCAATGTCGAGGCGAACACCATTCGGCTCGAGCCGGGAACCGTAAAAAGGGGATAAAAAGGGGACAGATTTATTTTCTGATGGCCACGTTGGATGATGTGGTGGGGAGTGTTCGGAATCACGATGCGAGCGTTCCTAGACATGCTGCACCCTACTCCCGTACAACCAGCCAGTCAAAAAATAAATCTGTCCCCTTTTCTTTGGTCTTGCCGACTTTCGAATCCAGGGGGGAAGGATTTTCGCCTCAACCCCCTTCACCCGGATAACTCCTGCCTGCACCTTCGCCTGGTCGAGCGTGGATTGGTTCAGCATCCGCTTGGCGAGCTCCTGCGCGAAAGCCTCGGCTTCGGGTCCATACGGGGCGAGCGCCCCGCTCTCATCAATGATCTCTTCCGACGACATCGGACGGGCGAGCGCCGGAGGAGAGCGGCTGCGGATAGCGGATATCGGCCCAGTAGGCCATCCGGGTGCGGGCCCCCATGTCGACGCCGAAGAGCGCCTGGTCCCACTCCCGCTTGAGAATCGCCGGCGCCGGCTTGTTGGCAATCCCGTGGATATAGACCACGGTGAGCGATTCGGAGCGCCGTAATCTTTCGCGCTTAGGGCTTATTTTATCGGTGTCTAAGGCTTCCAATGCGCTGTAGGATGGGGCACGGGATGTCACGGCTTTGGCGCTTTTTTTCTTTCCGGTCTTTCGGTTCGGTGCAGGGTGGGACACTGGATGTCTCGATTTCGGCATAACGCAATCTCCGTATGATTGTGGGATCGAATGCTCTTTCGCTCAGAAACGATCTCAAAAGTAGGGGTTCAAAATTTTGAACCCCTACAAGGTGGGGCAGGGTTAAAGATAGTTTCTGAGTCGGTTATTCGTAAAAAATTTTGACGGTGCCGGCCGCTTTGACGGCAAGGTCCCGAGCGGAAAAGGGATCGCTCCCCGGCGCCAGGACCACCCCCATACGGCGATTTTTTTTGCAGTCGGGTTTACCGAAGAGGCGCACCTGGACCCCCGGCTCCGAGAGGGCCGGCGCGATCTCGAAGCGGGGGGCGACGGCGGTTCTGTCCGCCAGAATTACCGCCGAGCCTCCCGGTGTCCGGAGGGCGACCGGATGGACGGGGAAGCCGAGAATGGCGCGGGTGTGGAGCGCGAACTCGGAGAGATCCTGACTGATCAGGGTGACCAGGCCGGTATCATGCGGGCGGGGCGAGACCTCCGAGAAGAAGACCTCCTCTCCCTTGACGAACAGCTCCACGCCGAAGATTCCCCTTCCGCCGAGGTTGTCGGTGACCGCCTTCGCGATGGCGGTTGCTTTTTCCAGTGCCGCGGGGGACATCGGATGGGGCTGCCACGATTGCCGGTAGTCGCCGTCGATCTGAATATGTCCGATCGGCGGGCAGAAGATCGTTCCGTTGACGGCGCGGACGGTCAGCAGGGTGATCTCGTAATCGAACGTGATAAACGATTCGAGGATGACCCGCTCCCGCTTTGCGCGCCCGGCCGCCATCGCAACCTCCCACCCCTTTTCAAGCGCCTCCGGCGCGCGGAGGACCGATTGGCCTTTTCCGGAGGAGGACATCACCGGCTTCATCACGCAGGGATATCCGAGCGCCTCTCCCGCCGCTTTCAGCTCTTCGGGGCGGCTAATAAAAAAATAGCGGCTGGTCGGAAGCTTCAGCTCTTCCGACGCGAGCCGCCGGATCCCTTCCCGGTCCATCGTCAGACGCGCGGCCCGCGCGGTCGGGATGACGGTCACCTCTTTCTCGATCTCAAGAAGATACTCTGTGGCGATCGCTTCGATTTCCGGGACAATCAGGTGGGGCGATTCTTTGGCGATCACCTCCGCCAGTTGCTTCCGGTCGAGCATGTCGATGACGTGACTTCGGTGGGCCACCTGCATCGCCGGCGCATCGGGGTAGCGGTCGACGGCGATCACCTCCACGCCGAGGCGCTGCGCCTCGATCGCCACCTCTTTCCCCAACTCTCCCGCGCCGAGCAGCATCAGACGAAAGGCATTTTTGGACAACGGCGTTCCGAGCATCACGGACTCCTATCGTATGTGGGGGCGACTATCGTATGTGGGGGCCCATGCAGTGCTCGCGTTGCTGCGCGCTTCCGATGCCCCCACGCCCCGAGCGCTCGCGCTGGCAAAGCCAGTCGCTCGCTTCGGTCTTAGGGTATAGATAATTTACATGGGTTCTAAAAAGCCGGATTGGATTTTCCCGGAAGGATAATCTTTTTAAGAAATGGGGTCAAGCCGGATTTCAAGGGGAGAAGGACTCCCCCCTGGCATGACAGGATGGGACACGGGAGGTCTCGCTGCGCGTTACTCTTTGCCGAAGGCTTTTTTCAGAAGCGGTTCGATTTCGCCGTTCTTGGCCATTTCATCGAGGATGTCGGTGTCGCCATAGAACTGTCCGTCGATGAAGACTTTCGGGAGGGTCGGCCAGTTGGTCATTTTGGAAAGGGCCTCTCTCTTTTCCATGTTTCTCAAAACGTCGACGACTTCAAACGGAAAGCCGTATTTGTCGAAGAACTGGATCGTCTCCTTTGTAAATCCACACATCGGCATCGATTTGGTCCCTTTGCCGTAGATCACAATTTTGTTCTCTGCCACTTCTTTTTGGATTTCTTCTTCAATGGGATTTCTCATCTTATTCTCCTATTTTATGTGGGGGCCAGTCCGATGCTCGCGTTGCTGCGCGCTTTGTCACCGGGGTCCCCGAAAAGCCTGTTTTTCGGGGTGGTCATATGCCCCCACGCCCCGAGCGCTCGGACAGGCGAAGCCTGATCCTCGCTTCAGGTAGATAATGTCTATTCACGGGCACCATCTTTGGTGATCCCCGTTTTCAAACCCACCTTACTGGGCCTCTTCGGGCGTTTGAGATTTGATTTCCAGGGCGTGGATTCGCCCGTCTTTCATCGGCTCGTTCAGCGCTTGATAGACAAACCGCTGCCGGTCGAGCAGGTTTTTTCCTCTGAATGCCTCGGAAACGATCCGGACGCGGAAATGGTCCATCATGCCGGTCTTATCGGCGATTTCGACCTGCGCGTCGGGCATTGCTTTTTGAATATAGCCGACCAATATATCTTTGCTGATCATTTTTTCTCCCTTGAACCGGTCCGCTTCTACCCTACGGAACGAAAATTATACCCTATTTCCGTCCGCTCTTAAAGAGGGAATTTTAAAAGAACGCCGCCGAGTAGGTCGGCCATCGAGGTATGGCCTTGATAATCTTTCGCTTGGGCCTACTTTAACCGGCATTTTCGTCTGAATCGGGGCGCTCGGATGCAATTTGGATCGGCTCAAAGCCGGGACAGGTGCGGACCGGAAGGGGAGGATATTTGGGGTAGGCCGGATCGCTTTGGGACAGACGGCAGAGATAAAAGAGCGGGCCTTTCGCCGTCCGGGTGACGCTGGAATGCCTGCACCCGACGCAGAGTCCCACCCATGCGTCCGCTTTATTCATCTTTCGAAAACCTTTGCTTGACGGCCGGTCGTTTCGAGAATATATTCACCCGGACCGGAAATTGTGAACCGGTCTGAGAGGAGTTCCATGGAGTATACGCCAGAACCAGCGATTGAAAAAGAGATTGGTCAGATCATTCAGGCGCTGGAGTGGGAGCACCTCGACCCGAACCGGATCCGCGTGGTTTCCAGCCGGGGGAGCCGGAGCCGCCGGATTCTGGCCCGCTGCCATGCGCTGCCGAAGGCGCTCCAGACCGGATTGGCGATTCCGGCCCATTACGTGATCGAGCTGGTGTCGGAAAACTACGATTGCCTCCCGGAGATCGAGAAGACCAAGACCCTGATTCACGAGCTGCTCCACATCCCGATGACGTTCGGGGGCGGGTTTCGGAATCACGACTATGTGCGCGCCCCCCGGGTCAACAAACTATATGAAAAGTATCTGAAGGCGATGGCCCCTCCGGTTCCGGCTTTTCCTGAAAACCAGAAAACGCCGGAAGCGTATCATCTCACGTTCCAAATCGAGCCAAAGACCATCTCAAACTTCCCGACCGCTTAAAGAAGCGCCATGATCTTGTTGTAGATCACCTCCGGGTCTTTGATCCCCTTCATTCGCTCACGGTCTGTTTCCCCTTCCTTAAGATGGAAAACGAGGGTCCCGATGCCAAAGAAGCGGTCCATCGGGTCCTGCTCGATCTCGACCGAGCGGATGTTTCCGATGGGGATGCTGAACTCGACGTGGCTTCGAATTCCGAGGAGAGTATAGACCGCCTTCCGGGTGATCCGGTAACGTATTCCGTGGCGCAAGAAGAGGACCAGCGTCACCAGCAAGGCGGCGCCGATCGCATAGATCAGCGCGCTCACCGCATCCCCGAGCCAGAGGCGAACAACGGCCCGGCTGGCAGCGATGATGGCAAAAAGCCAGAGAAAGCGGAATTTGCTCCATGCCGGCTGGCCATTCCAGACCGTCGATTCAGGTTGTTCGGACATGATCGATCCTCAAGATTTCGATTAAAATAGGCCCTAAAGCGGAAGATTTACGGCGTTCCGTTGCGCCTCCAAGATAGCATAAGACCCACAGGAAATAAAACCGGAAGATGGCGTCATCCGCCGTGGCCCTCCGATGAATTCTGCTATGATAAAAGCATGCGCTCTTCGATCCCCGTTCCCTTTGCCGACCGCTCGACCCTGTTTACGCGAGATTTTTTATTGTTGTTCACGGCCCATCTGTTGTTCGGCCTTTCTTTCTGGCCCTATGTGTTGCTGCCGGTTTTCCTTCAGGGTCTGGGGGCGGATCTGGCGCAGGTCGGCATTGTGATGGGGAGCGCGTCTCTCTCCGGAATTCTGGTCCGGCCCTGGATCGGATCGACGCTCGATCGGGTCGGCCGGCGGAGATGCCTTCTTAGCGGCGGTTTTATTTTTCTCACAGCCAATCTTTCCTATCTCTGGATCTCCCGGATCGGATGGGGGATCTATGCCGTCCGGCTTCTTCACGGCGCCGGGATGGGGATTTTGATGGCGACCTTCTTCACGCTGGCCGCGGACCTCTCTCCCGCCTCGAGACGGACGGAGGGGATCGCCCTCTTCGGCGTTTCCGGCCATTTGGCGGGGGCCCTCGGTGTCCTCCTGGGGGAGCAGATCTTACGGTTGGAAGGGTATGGGACCCTCTTTAAAGTTTGCGCCGGACTGGCCGGACTTTCTATCCTTGTGAGCTTTACTATTCAGGAACCGTCCGGCCAGGGAGAGGCTCCCCCTACAGAGGGCTTTCTGAAAACCGCCCTCAAGCGGCCCATTCGTATTCCGCTGGCAGCCACTTTTGCCTTCGCGGTCGGAATGACCTCCTACATGGTTTTTCTCAAGCCGTTCGCTCTTTCTATCGGTCTTTCCTCCATTTCATATTTTTTTCTTGCCTACAGCCTGACTGCCGTCGCCGTCCGCCTCATCGGCGCCAACTGGCCGGAGCGGTTCGGCTTCAAGCGCATTCTCTACCCCTCTCAGCTTTCCCTGGCGTTGGGGATCGTCCTGATCTATCTTCGGCCTTCTCTGGGAGGGTTCGTGTTAAGCGGCCTGCTCTGCGGCATCGGTCACGGATTTATCTTCCCGATCTTATCGGTGCTGGTTATCAGCCGGGAGCATGAGGCCCGCCGGGGGAGCCTGATGACGCTGTTTACCCTGCTTTATGATCTCGGTCTTTTTGTCGGCGCGCCGATGTTGGGGCTGATTGCAAAACGGTTCGGTTACCCGAGCATGTTTGTCGCGGCCGCCTCGGTGGTGCTGACGAGCTGGGTGCTGTTTGTTTTTCTGGATGAGAAGCAAAAAGGTAGAACCGATGATTAGGTTCTACCTTTCATGATGAGATGAAGCCATGGCTCCCCAGGCCGGATTCGAACCAGCGACCCGACGGTTAACAGCCGTCTGCTCTGCCAGCTGAGCTACTGGGGAATATGGGGATGATGAAAGCGGGTTGTATTTTATCTTCCAAACAGGGGAAAGTCAACCGGTTTCCGAAGGCCCTCGAGGCCTCTTTCCCCTCGCGCGTGACCGGCCTTGTTTTTCAAGCTGCTTTTTCTTCATTTCCAGTGAGCCGCTCTTCGACGGCCTTGACCTTGTCTTCGTAATGAACGCCGTAACTTTCCGCGCTAGAACCTATTTTAAAGGAGCGCCGTTAAAATAGGTCACCATAAGCAAATTTTATCACGGCCATGCTTCCAGGGCCGACCTACTCGGCGGCGTTCAATTGACTTCCCGCGCTGGAACCTATTTTATTGGAGGAGATTAACGAAAGCAGATTTCTTTTAAAGGGATGTCGGTCAGAAAGGGTTCGGGACAGGGAGCGAAGGGCCCGGGAAAGGGGACCGACGCCTGCTCGAAGGCCTCTTCGAGCAGGCTGTTGAGCGTGTCGATGGCATGGTTCAGCCCCCGCGCCGGGCAGGGGGACCGATAAAGCAAGAGATCGTAGCCGGGGATGACGTTCAGTGCGGGAAAGAGGGCATTTTGAAAAGTCACCCGGCAGACTTCTGAAAATTCCTCCCCGAGCTTGAGTGAAAAATCCTCGAGCGCTTTGTCTTGGACCAGAACGACGAGGGGGAGAACGCAGAGCCGCGGATTTTCGTCGAGGTCATCTTCATCGACCGCCGGACCGATCGGGATGACCCCCGTGCCGCCAAACATCTCGGCCAGGCGCGCCGGCTTGGACCGCAGTCCCCATCCCTGATACTCCCCCAATGAAAGGGGCCGGTCGGCGACGATGAGCCGCTGGTCGAGCGGAGCGCCGTAAAATTTCGCGCTAGAACCTATTTTAAAATGAAGCTCAAGCGCATGTTGAATCGCCTTGGGCGCCGGAAAGAGGTGGCGAAAATCTCTCCCCTGGCGGCGGGTTCCATAAAGGGCGGTCATGGCGATCAGCAGCGGAACGGCGACGGTTGCCTTCGGGCCTCTCTGAATCTTCTTTTTGATTTTTTTAACCATCGGCCGGTTAGTTCGTCGCTGGGGGGGCCGGGGGCTGTTCCGGACGGGGCGCATAGGGATTGGAAGGATCGAGGGCGAGCATCGTATCGTTGCTGAAGACGATCATATGAATGTTGGGATAAAGATGATTGCGGGGATCTAAGTTTTTGATATGGTAAATCCAAACTTCCCGCAGTTCGTCGGGCGCCAGCGGGCGGCGTTCCACGCCGGTCGGTTCCCCCAGTAACTCCTTCACGGCATCTTTCGACATTCCCGGCTTCAGCCGGCCGCGCCAGGTCGCCTTATAATATTGATAAGACTGGCCGGAACATCCGGCCAAAACGAAAAGGAGGAGTCCCGTTAAAAGCAAAAAGGTCGGCTTGCGGTTGGGATGATGCATAAAACTCCATAAAAATACGGTGGCAGATGAATTTTATCGTGATTCATAAAATTTTGTCAAACGAAAATATGGAAGAGAAAAACTTTCGGACCAAAGATGCGGCGATGATGCGGAATCGGGCGGTTTATGCTACATTGCCCGAATGTGAACATGTTCAGGACCGAATGAATGGAGCGCCGTGGTTTTCGTTGCTACCTGCAAGTGGAACGCCGCCGAGTAGGTCGGCCCTGGAATCATGGCCTTGATAACTTTGCGCGTTAGAGCTTACTTTAACCACTTCCCGCAGGTCGTTAACATAGGCTTCTAAGCTAAAATTTACGGCGTTCATTTAATCTTCCGCGCTAGAACCTATTTTAAATGGAGAAAAGCAGGCGGATGGCCGGAGCGGGGAATGGGTTGCTTAAATCAGGGTTCGCTCTCTTCTTTGCTCCTTTCTTAGTCTGGGGCTGCGCGCAGAAAGAACCTAAAAACCCTTATACACTGGCGGAAGGGTCGATCGGGGACGCCAAGCGGTTGATTCCGATGCTGGCGACCGACGGCGCGTCTGCCGATATCACCGCCCTGATTTTTAACGGCCTGGTCAAATATAACAAAGAGGTCCGGCTGGTCGGCGACCTGGCCGAGTCGTTTGACATCTCTTCCGATTGTCTGGTTGCCACCTTTCACCTTCGAAAAGGGGTTCAGTGGCACGACGGCCGGGAGTTCACCGCCGACGATGTCCTCTTCACTTACCAGAAAATCACCGACCCGCAGGTGGTGACCCCCTACAGCAGCGATTTCGAAACGGTCAAAGAGGTCGAAAAGATCGACCCCTATACCGTTCGGGTCCGGTACCGCGAGCCGTATGCGCCCGGCCTTGCGAATTGGGGGCTGGGGATGATCCCCAAGCATCTTCTGGAAGGGAAAAATTTAAACACCGATCCCTTCAACCGGAACCCGGTCGGCACCGGTCCGTTTAAGTTCTCGGAGTGGGTCACCGGGCAGAAGATCGTTTTATCGGCGAATCCGAATTATTTTGGAGGGAAGCCGGAGGTCGAGCAGTATCTCTACCGGATCATTCCCGACACGGCGACGATGTTTTTAGAGCTCAAGGCGTTGAATCTCGACCTCATGACCCTTCGGCCTGTTCAATATCAAAAGCAGACCGAGGACGCTTTTTTTCAGCGGGAGTTCAATAAATTCAAGTACCCCTCCTTGGGATATACATATATGGGGTATAACCTCCTGGACCCGAAGTTTTCGGATAAACGGGTTCGGCAGGCCATCGCCCATGCCATCGATCAGCGATCGATGATCCGGGGGGTCCTCTTCAGCTTAGGAAAGCCGGCGACCGGCCCGTACATTCCCGAATCGTGGGCCTACAATCCCGATGTGAGTGAGACGGCTTACGACCCCCGGAAGGCAAAAGCCCTTCTGGCGGAGGCCGGATGGAATGAGACCGGTGCCGACGGGATTCTCCGACGGGGAGGGAAGCCGTTCGCCTTTACCATTCTGACCAATCAGGGGAATGAAGAACGGTCGAAAGCGGCTGAAATGATTCAGGCAAATCTAAAGCAGATCGGGATTCGGGTGGAGATCCGTGTCCTGGAATGGCAGGCGCTCCTTCACGAGTTCATCGATAAAAAGCGGTTTGAGGCGGTCATCATGGGATGGGGGGTCGGCCTGGATCCCGATCTCTACGCCATCTGGCACTCCAGCAAGACCAAGGAGGGGGAGTTTAATTTCATCTCTTACAAGAACGACCGGGTGGACGACCTCTTGTTGGAGGGAAGAAGAACCTGCGATCAGGAGGCCCGTAAAAAGATTTACCGGGAAGTCCACCGGCTGATTGCCGCCGACCAGCCCTACACATTTTTATACTACCCGATGGCCCTCCCGATTCTCCACAAACGTTTTAAAGGGGTTGCCCCCTCGCCCATTGGAATTTCTTATAATCTCTTCGAGTGGAAAATTCCGAAAAATAAAACCGAGTGGTACCTCACGCCTTAGGCGTGCTTTAAAAAAGCGGACCGGTTTTTCATCCCCCTGCTAATTTTTCAGCCGGGGGTCCAGCGCGTCGCGGAGTCCCTCGCCCAGCAGGTTGTAGCCTAACACCGTGACAAAGATCGCGAGGCCGGGAAAAACGGAGAGCCACCAGGCGATTTCGATATTGTCTTTGCCGGCCGTCAGGATGCTTCCCCAACTTGCCTGGGGGGGTTGTACGCCGAGCCCCAGAAAGCTGAGGGCCGATTCAAGATCGCCCCGGCGATTCCCAATACCGCTGAAACATACACGGGCGAGAGCGCATTGGGAAGAATATGAATAAAAATCATTCGAAAATCTCCGGCGCCGAGCGCCCGCGCGGCCGTCACGTAGTCGGTCTCTCTCAACGAGAGGAACTGTCCCCGGACCAGTCGCGCCACCCCCATCCAGCCGGTAAGGCCGATGACGATCATGATATTCCAGATCGACGGCTCCAGAATGGCGATGACGGCAAGAATTAAAAAAAAGGTCGGAATCGAAAGCATGATATCGACCCATCGCATCAAAAACGCATCGAGACGGCCGCCATAGAAGCCCGCAATCGCCCCGACGAAAATCCCGATCAGGATTGCGATTCCGATTGCCACGAATCCGACCCACAGCGAAATACGGGCCCCCCACATCATCCGGCTGAGGACATCCCGGCCGAGCGGATCGGTGCCGAAAGGGTGGACCCAGTCGGGAGGCTGCAGGATCTTTTCAACCTCGATCTGATTGGGATCGTGCGGTGATAAAACGGGGGCCAGTAAAGCAACGGCAAAAACCGAGACCACGATCATCCCGCCGAAAAGAGCCACCCGATTTTTCCTGAAACGGCGCCAGATAGAAGCTGGTTTTGAAAGCGGAGCCGGTTTAAAGACCCCCATCGTGACCTCTTATGAAATTCGCGTTTATGAAAGTCGTACCCTGGGGTCGACCCATGCGTAGACCAGATCGGCCAGGAGATTTCCAAAAAAGAAAGATGACTGACCGTCAGCAATTGATATCCCAAAATGGGAAGCCATCCCAGAGAGACGCCGAAGAGGAGCATGAGGAGAAGCGCCAGCCAGAAGCTGGGAATCGAGAATCCGACGTAGACGAGGAGCGTCGTCACCTTATCAAACCAGGAGTATTGTCGGGTGGCGGACAAAATCCCGATCGGAAACGAAACCATGATGATCAACAATAGAGAGATCATGTTGATCATGAGGGTGACCGGAAGACGTCCTAAAATTTTGTCCGAAACGGCTTCTCCATCGACAAAAGAGTGTCCTAAGCCGAAGGTTAAAAAGCGGCGCAGCCAGTCGAAATATTGAATATGGAGCGGACGATCCAGGCCATACAGCTTTTTCAGGTTTTCTTTGGCCTGCGCCGATATCCGGGGGTTCATCGTTGTCTGAAGATCGGTAGGATCTCCAGGGGCCAAGTGAATAATTCCAAAGGTCAAAACCGTGATTCCAAGGAGGGAAATAAGGAATTGGGAGGCCCGTGAAAGGAGGAAGGATAACATCATTTTGAGGATCGTAGCAAAATGTTTGCTTGCAAGTCAATCGAGTGCCTGCAGTGCTACAACGCTTTAAAGCAAAAAAGAGCGGATGGCTAAAAATTAAGTATTGAATATCCGTTCCGCTTTCATGTAAACTCTTTTTTAATGGAAAAGGTAATGCCGGATGCTTGATTTTAAGAAACCTCAACATATAGACAGAACGATTCAGGTAGACCCCAATTAGTGGTGATTTATTTCTACTTGACAAAAAAAAATATTGCTATATATTACAACCAATTTATTGATGTGGTCAGGCCAAAGGTAAAGGAGGTGAGACTACTTAAAAAACTAACAAAAAGGGGTTTTTTTAACCCCGTCATAACCGAAAGGGGGCAAATAGAGTGCATGCTTTAGGGACGCACTTGCTAGTGGAGTTAAAAGACTGTAACTCCAAACTTTTGAATGACATCAAGAAAATCGAAGAAATTCTTGTTAGCGCAGCAAAGGAAGCGAAAGCAACCATTATAGAGAGCCGCTTCCATAAATTTAGTCCCTTTGGTATCAGTGGCGTGGTCGTTATTGCCGAATCGCATTTGACCATCCACACCTGGCCAGAATATGGCTATGCCGCGGTCGATATATTTACCTGCGGCGAAACCCTGCAGCCCTCGGTTGCAGCAAACTATGTGATCAACAAGCTTCATTCAAAGAACCCGTCCGTGGTCGAGATGAAGCGGGGTCTGCTTTCCCTGGGAGACCACAAGTTGCCCCATAAGCCGGCAAAAGGAGAGCCTGTGGGTTATGACCGAGCCAAAGAGTTACAAATGGTTCCTTGATCACCTCTCTCCATTTGAAGGACACATGCATGGGATCGACACCATCGTCTTTTCCAAGCAGACCCAGTTCCAGCAGGTCGAGATTTTAGACACCAAGAGTTATGGCCGGTGTCTGGTCCTTGATGGTAAGATGCAATCCAGTGAGGTGGACGAGTTTATCTACCACGAGGCGCTGGTTCATCCGGCGATGCTCACCCACCCGCATCCGGAAAAGGTATTTATCGTCGGAGGGGGCGAAGGCGCCACCCTCCGCGAGATTCTCCGCCACAAAACCGTCACCCGCGTCCTCATGGTCGATATCGACCAGGAAGTCGTGGAGTCGTGCAAAACCCATCTTCCGCAGATGCATCAGGGAGCGTTCGACGATTCCCGCGCCGAAGTCCGCTATCTGGATGCGCGAAAATATCTGGAAGAAACAAATGAGACCTACGACATCATTATCATCGACATCTCCGAACCGGTCGAAGAAGGGCCGGCCTACCTGCTCTATACCCGGGAGTTTTATCAACTGGTCATGGAGCGTCTTGGCAGAGACGGCATCATCTCCCTTCAGGCGGGAACCACCTCCGCTTCGAACCTCCTTAATTTTTCCGCCATCTATCAAACGTTGAAAGCGGTTTTTCCCGTGGTGTCTCCCTATCAAGCGTCCGTTCCCTCGTTTGGGTTGCCCTGGGGTTTTGCATTGGCGTCCAAGCACGTTGACCCGAGGACCCTGGACACCCAAGAAATCGACCAGCGGATCGCCCGGAGGATTCAAGGAGAGCTGCGATTCTATGATGGAGAAACCCATCTCGGTCAATTTAATCTCCCAAAGCAAATCCGGCTCCAAATGCAGAAACAGGAGCGGATCATTGAAGACAATTATCCCTTATTTACATACCACTGACTCCCGATAAATGATCGTAGACCAGGAGCAATTTAAGACCCCCCTTTTTGACGCCATGGTCTCCCTGGCCGAGAGCCGGAAGGTTTCGTTCCACACCCCCGGCCACAAGAGCGGAAAGGGGATTTCCACCCGCTTCCGGAAATTCGTCGGGCCGAAGATCTTTACCATCGACTTGACCACCCTTGACGAAGTCGATTCCCTTCAGAAGCCGAAGGGGGTGATCAAAGAGGCGCAGGAGCTCGCCGCGAAAGCCTACGGCGCCGACCGCTCGTTCTTCCTCGTCAACGGCACCACCGGCGGCAATCATGCAATGATCCTCGCCGCCTGCGGACCGAGGGACAAGGTCCTCGTCGCGCGGAACGCGCACAAGTCGGTCTTGGCCGGCCTGATCTTCTCCGGCGCCGAGCCGATCTTTTTTTCGCCGGCGGTGGATGATAACCTGAAGCTGACCCTCAACGTCACCTATGACGAGACCTGCCGCGCCATCGACACCCATCCCGAGGCCAAGGCCCTCTTCCTCACCAGTCCCAACTATTACGGCATCTGCGCCGATCTGGAGCGGATCATTCCGTACGCGCATCAAAGAGGTCTGGTCGTGATGGTCGATGAGGCGCATGGGCCCCATTTGAAATTCCACCCCCACCTTCCCGCCTCTGCGATGGAAGCCGGGGCCGATCTCTCGGTGCAGAGCACCCACAAGATCATCGGCGGAATGACGCAGGCGTCGATGCTTCACGCCCAGGGGAGCCGCGTCGATATGACGACGCTCGCGACCGTGCTCCGTTTCGTCCAGAGCACCAGCCCGTCCTACATTTTGATGGCGTCGCTCGACCTGGCCCGGATGCAGATGGCGACCGAAGGGGAGAAGCTCCTCGACAAGGCGATCCGGCTTGCCGCCGAGGCGCGGGGCAAGATCAACCGGATCCCCGGGATTTTCTGCTTCGATAAAGAAATGGTGACCAATCCGCTTTTTGCCGGCATGGGAGATTTCGACATCACCAAGCTGACGATCACCGTCCGGGATCTCGGCCTCTCCGGCTTTCAAGCTTCGCAGATCCTCAACACCAAGTACAATATCCAGGTCGAGATGGCCGATCCGTTCAACGTGCTGGTCATCGTCAGCATCGGCGACCGGCGCGATGATCTCAACCGCCTGGTCGAAGCCCTTCGCGAGATGTCGAAGGAGTATCACGGCACAGGAAACCCGACGGCGCTGCAAGCCGAAGTCGGCCTTCCCCCTTTCGGGAAAGCGGGCCAGATGACGCCGCGCGAAGCTTTCTTCCGAGACTATCGCTACGTCCCGCTCGACGAGGGCCGCGGCCAAATCAGCTCCGAAATCATCACCGTCTACCCCCCCGGCATCCCTCTGCTGGTCCCCGGCGAAATCGTGACCCAAGAAGTCATCGACTACATCCGCAAAATGGACCGCCTCGGCGCCACCGTAGACGGCCTCAACGCCTCGAACAGCACCATCGCGGTGGTGAAGCAGTAGACGCCTTCCTCGTACCTCGGATGTTAATTTGCGTTTTACCATAAATTTGGCTATGATCTGGCTATAATGCGCTATGAGATTATTTTCTCACCCGAAGCGGTGGAAGATTTGCGGCAGCTAAAAGCCCGTCTGCGTTCGACAATGCGGGATGCCATCGAAGCGCATCTCCGGCATGAACCGATGAAGCAAAGCAAAAGCCGGATTAAACGGCTTCGAGGGATTCGGCGGCCTCAATACCGATTGCGGGTTGGCGACACTCGGATTTTCTACGACGTATCGGAACGCGCCGTCGAAATTTTGGCGATTGTTCCAAAGGAAGGAGTCATCGAATGGCTTCGAAATCTCGAAGAGATGGAGTAAAAAAAGTATCGCTCTCCGAAGTAAAGGACGATCTCTCAAAATATTTGCGGATTGCGGAAAAAGAGGAGGTCGTCATTACCCGCCACGGCAAACCTGCGGGAATTCTGATCGGCTTTGAGTCGGAAGAGGATTGGATTGATTACCGCCTGGAGAACGATCCCGGGTTTTTGAACCGGATTGAAAAGGCCCGACAGAGCCTACGGGAAGGACGGGGCGTTCCAATCGAAAAAGTAAGGGATTAATCCTTCTCGCCCGGCACCCCTTTTCCTCGTCCCCCGGCGCAATCGTGACCCAGGAGGTCATCGACTACATCCGAAAATGGACCGCCTCGGCGCCACCGTCGACGGGCTGAATGCATCGAATAGTACGATCGCGGTCGTGAAGCAGTAGAGGTATTCTTTTTTTGGTCATTTAAATCGTTTAGATGCGGCATTCTGATCTGGTGATAAGCAGATGAAGCTTGACGATCGACTTTATGGCGAGACGGACGATTCGTGTGCTCTGTGCGGCCTTCGGGAAGTGAACTCCCTGACAGTCCATCATATCGACGATGACCCTAAGAACAATGTTTATGAGAACATGATCGTCTTATGCCACAACTGCCACCAGCGTCACCACCAAGGCAAGGGCATCACACGCCCTGATATTGAACTGCGCAAGCGTCTGTTGATTCAGAAAACCGTCACCACATATGGAATCAGCGCAATGAAAATTGCAGCCCGGAACGACTTCGGTATAATCGCTCTACCTTTTCTCCTTTATCATCTCGTTGACTTAGGCTATATGAAAAAGGAGGAGAACCAAATGGGCTATGGAGATCAGGAAGATGCCACAGCGCGCTTTTCCATTACCACAAAGGGGCGTGAAGTTCTGAAGGTATGGCTTGACTAAGCCGCTCGGCACTAAAATAATACCTGAGAGACTTAACTTGGCAAGCTGAGTAGAGTCATTTTCTGAATAGTCAGTGGTGTCAGTCTTGGGTTTTCGACTTTACACAACCGTGCGTAACTTGTGGTTGACTAAACTACTCAACTTGAATAAAATCTACGTTGTTTTAAAAGAATGAATAAAAAAAATGACATTTGGTGAAAAACTTAGGGTGCTGAGGAAATCCAAGGAGCTAACCTTAAAAGAACTTTCGAGCCGTTTAGGAGTAGATAAGTCTTATATCAGCCAGCTTGAGCACTCGAAGGGGGTACCATCTGAAAGGTTCATAAAAAAACTCTCCAAGCTTTTTGGAATTGATGAAAGTGAATGGGCAATTCTGGCTGGAAAGATCCCGAAGGAGATTCGAGAAATATTCTACGAAAATCCTGTTACCGCGCCGATTGTCGTAAAAGAAGAAATGGCGATCTATAGAAGGAAGCCGGCGGGTGGGCCACCCAAGAGCATCGAGCCTATTTTTCAGACAAAGTTAGGGAAATTGTATAATGCCGATTGCATGGATTTACTTCGGAGCCTATCTGATAATTCAGTTGACTGTATCTTTGCCGATCCTCCATTTAATTTAGGAAAAGATTATGGAAATAAAGTTAATGATAAATTGGAAAAGTATGATTACTTGGGTTGGTGCTATGCATGGTTGGAAGAATGTTGCAGAGTGTTAAAACCGAAAGGCTCTTTGTTTGTTTATAATCTCCCAAAGTGGAATATCCATATCGCATCCTTTCTGGATAAATTTCTTACTTTCAGGCATTGGATCTCTGTCGATATAAAATTTACATTGCCTATCCCTAAAAGGCTTTATCCTTCTCACTATAGTATGCTTTACTTTATTAAAGGTCCGCTCCCGAAAACATTTCATCCTCCTCGACTTCCGATGGAAACGTGTAGACATTGTGGTGGTGAAATAAAAGACTATGGTGGATACAAAGATAAGATGAACCCAAGTGGAATAAACTTAACGGACGTATGGATCGATATTCCACCGGTTCGTCATGCTAAATTCAAAACGCGGGGGGCGAATGAGCTGTCGATGAAGCTTCTTGATCGTGTGGTTGATATTGCAACGGACGAGGGCGATCTTGTTCTGGATCCTTTTGGAGGCGCCGGAACAACCTATATCGTTTCGGAAATAAAAGGACGTAGATGGGTGGGTTCAGAGATCGAAAATTGCAGGCCGATTTTGGATCGATTTAAGAGATTAGAAGAACAAGAAAAAATCTTACAGAATTCCAGAAAAGATTTAAACCGGCTATTTACTCAAGAGTCCCTGAAGTTAAGAAAGAGGTTCGGACATTCGACAGATAAGTATCGCACCCTCGATCATTCACCGAATGGAAATCCGAGTCAAGTCAGCTTTTTCGATCATATAAAAGGCTAGCTAAATGAGCGCCCTCCCATCTGTTCCTTTCTTAAGTTTTGGAACCTTTTCGCTTGTCGCATCATGCTCAACGGCAATCACAGCCAGAATGCCGTCCTTGCAAGGAATGGATCGCCACAGATCAAAATAAGGTTCGATCTCCTCAAAACTTCCGACCCGATCAGTCAGATAGAAATACAAGTTTCGGGTCGGCAATACCAATATTCCTCATTTTTTACCAAATAATGATGCAATAGGTACTTCTAAGGCTTTGGCAATTTTTTCAATGTTTTCTATGGAAATATTTCTCTCTCCTCTTTCAACTGCTCCGATATAGGTTCGGTGGAGTCAGCACCGGTCGGCAAAGGCTTCTTGAGAGAAGCCCTTTTCCAGTCGCATCTGCCGAACTTTAGTCCCAAATTTTCTTTTGATATCATCCATATGAATCTGCGCATTATTCTGGATTTGATGACGATGTGTCTACAGACTATAAGTAGCAAAGCTGAAAGGCAGTAATGCCACAGCCTTAAATTGCACCGTCTCGATTTTTGGAATATAATTACTGTCTTTCTGAATGTCACTCGACGGACAAGTCAAAAAGGAAATCGGAAATGAAAACGGAAGGCAAAGCATTGAGCATTGTTTTATGGATCTTACAGATTTTTGGCGCGGCCATGTTTCTGATGGCAGGGGTTCCCAAGCTGACCGGGAGTGAGCAGGCGATTCAGACTTGTTTGTCATCGGTGGAAGTCCGACGATGGCGGTGGTCCTTCTGCTGGCGATGGGTTTCATCGCATGGGGAAGGCGCGGAAGGCTCTCGATGCGCTACAGTGATCGGAACAAACAGGTGACGGCATAAGGAGAGGAGCACCATGGAACCGCGCATCAGCTTTATCACGCTCGGCGTTGCCGACCTTGAACGCGCCACCCGCTTCTATGAAGAGTGCCTTCGCCTTCCTCGGCTCAAGACGCCGCCCTCCGTTACTTTCTTCGAGTTGGGAAAAACATGGCTTGCATTATGGCCGCGCGAGAGCCTGGCGGATGATGCGGGGCTTTCTTCTCAAGGCTCGGGGTTTCCCGGCTTTTCCCTCGCGCACAATGTCCGCTCCCCGGAAGAGGTCGATGCCCTGCTGGCGCACGTCGGCACGTTCGGGGCAAAAGTCGTAAGGCCGGGCCATCCGACAGACTGGGGCGGCTACACCGGTTATTTCATCGACCCCGACGGGTTCTTGTGGGAAGTGGCATACAACCCCGACTTTCCCCACGTCTGACATCCTGCCCGGCACCGCTGCGCTCGCATTGACCGGCTGTTTTCTTTTAAAGTCTGTTGTGATAGCGCGTGGAAAACAGATCACCGATTCAGTGATCCATTTGGATTGCATCGGAGGAGCGCATGATTCAGATTTTTTATAGAAGCATTTTTCTTTTGTTCTTTTTTCTTTTTTTTCTGCCCCCTCTTTCTCGAGCGGAGGAAGCGGCCCCGAAACCGGCCCCTTCGGCCGAGGCGATCCTGAAGGCATCGAATAAGCGAATGTACGGCCTGAAGGACCAGACCGCTCAGATTACCTTCCGGGTGATCCACCTCAACGGAACCGAAAAAAAGACCGTTTTCCGCCTCTACTGGAAGAACTATTACGGCAAGGAAAATCTGAACAGCAAAACCCTTCTGGTAGCAGAGTCGCCGGCCCGCAACCGGGGGGAGAAGTTTCTCTTATGGGAACGTCCCGAAGAGAACGAGGCCGACATCTGGCTCTATCTTCCGGAGCTGCGGCAGGTCCGCAGGATTCAATCGGGAGGGCACCAGCATGATAAGGAAGATGAGTCCGATCTGCTTTTCGAGGACATGCATCAGCGCTCTGTCGAAAAGGATGAACACAACCTGATGGGGGATGAGGAGATACGGGGAGATCCCTGCTATGTGATTGAAAGCCGGCTCAAAGCGCATCCCGCCTATGGAAAGAAGGTCTTTTATATTTCCAAGAACGAAGGAACCGTCCGGAAAATTGACTATTTTTCCAATGAGGGAACCCTGTTGAAAACGCAGTCGATCGACTGGCAGCAGATCGGCGAGCATTTTGTTTGGAAAACCTCTCAAATCGTTAACGCGCAGTCCTCCCGTAAAACCATCGTCGAACTCAGCAATCCCAAGGTAAATGTCGGCCTCCCTGACGATCAATTCTCTGAGCGCGCCCTTCGCCCGTAAGACCCCTTTTACCGATCGCCCCTTCCTCTTTCTGTTCTTTTCCAAATCTGCTATGATCACGCAGGGAATCTTTTCAGCAACCGAATGTGCGTAAAAGATGAGCGCCGTGGTTTGCGTGCTTAACTTCAACCACTCCCTGAAGGTCGTAATCTTTCGCGCCAGGGCTTACTTTAAAGGGAGAGAGATGGGTCGGGAAGTCGCCACACTGGCAGGGGGATGTTTCTGGTGTCTCGAAGCGGTCTTTGTCGATCTGAAGGGGGTCACGCAGGCGGTGTCGGGATACACCGGCGGGATAAATGCCGATCCGACTTACCGGCAGGTCTGCTCAGGAACCACCGGCCATGCCGAGGCGGTTCAGGTCACGTTTGACCCGGGGGTCGTCTCATTCAAAGAGCTTCTGGAGGTCTTTTTCACCATTCACGATCCCACGACGCTCAACCGTCAGGGGGCCGATGAAGGGACCCAATATCGTTCCGCCATTTTTTACCACACGCCGGAGCAAAAAGCGGTGGCAGAACAGGTTCTCAAGGATCTCAATGCGGCAGGCGTCTGGGAGGAGCCCATCGTGACGGAGGTGACGGCGCTGGCGACCTTTTATCGGGCGGAAGACGACCACCAGGATTATTACAAGCTGAACCCAGACCAGGGTTACTGCCGGATGGTGATTGCCCCCAAAGTCGCAAAATTTCGGAAGCATTATTTTAATAAACTGAAGAAAGGTTCCTGAACGAACGGGACCACGGAGTGTTGGAATGGCCATCGATTCAATCTATCCGTTCAGCAGCCGTACCATTGAAGGCAAAGAGAAATCGCTGGACGAATTTAAGGGGAAGGTCCTGCTGATCGTGAATACCGCCAGCCAATGCGGATATACGCCGCAATACGAAGGACTGGAGCTGCTCTATAAAAAATATCAGGACAAAGGGTTTGCCGTCCTCGGCTTTCCCTGCAACCAGTTCGGTCAACAGGAGCCGGGCGGGGAGGAAGAGATAAAATCGTTCTGTCAGAAAAATTATGGGGTCACCTTTCCGCTTTTTGCCAAGGTCGATGTGAATGGAGAGAAAGCGCATCCCCTCTTCAACTATTTGAAAAAAGCGCTTCCCGGCATTGCCGGCACCGAATCGATCAAATGGAACTTTACCAAGTTTCTCGTGGGAAAAGACGGTCAGCCGATGGAGCGTTTCGCACCGGCGACCAAGCCCGATGCGCTCGAAAAAACAATCGAGCCGTTACTTGCTTCACCAGGGAGTGGATCATGAAGAACGAAAAGGCCAAAGAAGATTGGAAGAAAGAGCTGACGCCGGCGCAGTTCAACGTCTGCAGGGAAAAAGGGACGGAGCGCGCTTTTACCGGCGAATATTACAACAGCAAGGAGCCGGGAGTTTACCGGTGTGTCTGCTGCGGCAATGACCTGTTCAGCTCTGAGACCAAATACGATTCCGGCACCGGGTGGCCGAGCTTCTGGGCCCCCCTCTCGAAAGAGCGGGTTAAGATGGAGGTCGATCAGACCTTCGGAATGCGGCGGGTCGAAGTGCTTTGCGGCGCCTGCGACGCGCACTTAGGACATCTTTTCGAAGACGGTCCTGCGCCGACGGGCCAGCGGTACTGTATTAATTCCGTCTCTCTGAAACATGAAAAAAAAGAACCGGATGGCCCAAAATCGAACGACCGCTGCCCCCCCTTCCCTAAATCCAACCTGTAAAGGACGGTGAATGGCGACGCTCAGAGGTAAAACGGTGGTCATTACCGGTGCGAGCCGGGGGATTGGAAAAGCAATCGGATTGCGGGCGGCCCAGGAAGGGGCCAACATCGTGATCCTGGCCAAGAGCGCGACGCCCCAGGCGAATTTACCCGGAACGATTCACAGCGCCGCCGAAGAGATGGTGGCCGCGGGAGGAAAGGCGCTGGCCTGCGCCGTCGATATCCGATTTGATGACCAGATCGTCCGGGCGATTCAGCAGGCGGCCGAGACCTTCGGCGGGATCGATATCCTCGTGAACAACGCCAGCGCCATCGGACTGACCGGCACACTAAAGACACCGATGAAACGGTTTGACCTGATGCATCAGGTCAATGTCCGGGGAACCTACGCCTGCGCTCAGGCCTGCCTGCCGTTTCTGCTGCGGGCCGAGAACCCCCACATCTTAAACATCGCTCCGCCGCTGAAGATGGAAGCCCGCTGGTTCGCGCCCCATCTGGCTTACTCGGTTTCAAAATTTGGCATGAGTCTCTGTACGCTGGGCATGGCGGAAGAATTCAGGAAGGACGGCGTGGCGGTCAATTCCTTATGGCCGAGGACGGCGATTGCGACCGCTGCAATTCGCCATCTCGGCGGGGAAGAACTTCTGCGGCGCTGTCGAAGAGCGGAGATTGTCGCGGAGGCCGCTTATCTGATCTTGACCCGGCCGAGTCGGGAATGCAGCGGAAATTTTTTTATCGACGAGGAGGTATTGGCTTCCGCCGGGCTGACCGATCTTCGTGGTTATGCCGTAGCGCCGGAGATGGAGTTGATCCCCGACCTCTTCATCTAGAAACCGCATCTTAACCTCCCCATCATGTTTCTGAATCGCCCTGAAGATCCGAGGAAGGACCCTGCTGCCTGAACGAATTTAATTCTTAATCGAGCGTAAGGTCCGGGCCGGTTTTGTATATCGGAAGTTCAACGGGACCAAGGTCGGCTGGCTCCGCAGCGGGTGTTCTATTTTAAGATGATCCGAGGGGATCGGGATTCCCCTTTCCATAAATTTGACCCAATCGACCGTGATCTCTTTTATTTCCTGAAACCCGGCACGATTGAAGGCCACCAAAAGTAAGGTCACCGTAAGTTTCGCTAGCAAGAAAGCGACGAAGAGTTCTAAAATGAGATTCATAGTCGTTCCCTCCACCAATGTTTTATCTTGATGTAGGTATATAGCAATTACGGTGCCAATTTTTAAAATTAATATTTATCAATGACTTATGTTAAATTCGGTTCAGGTGTTCCAGCCGGGTGTTTCATAAGTGGAAAAAATAGATTTCAAATATGAAACATTTTTTCCTTTAAGGCTGGCTCGGAGGCGTTCCGCGAGGACCTTGCTGGCAGGTTGTGGAATTTCAGCGAATGATTGGAAGAAATTCAATGAAGCCGGACCTCTAGCGGGAGCGGAGGCGGGGATCCAATGCGTCGCGCACCGCATCGGAAAAGAGATTGGCCGACAGGACCAATCCGAACATAAAAACGAATGCAGCCACCAGTGACCACCAGACGATCGGCTCGCGCGCCATCTCCATCCGGGCGCTGTTGATCATATTTCCCCACGAGATCATCGCCGGATCGACTCCCACTCCGACGTACGACAGCACCGCCTCCGCCAGCACCAGACCGCTGAAGTCGAGGACCACCGAAATCAGGACGATGTGCATCACGTTCGGCAGGATATGCCGGGTGATGATCCGCCAGTTTCCGACCCCGATGGCCGTGGCAGCCTGGACGTAGTCCATCTCCCGCAGCTTCAATGTTTCACCGCGGAGGAGGCGGCAAAGCCCGATCCAGCCGGTCACTCCGAGGATGATGCAGAGGAAGAGAAGGCGGACATCGGCCCGCTGGGTGACGCTGGTAAAGGCGTCGGCGTTCTGATCCATATAGACCTGTAAGATCAAGACCGCCGCGGCGATCAGCAAGACCCCCGGGACGGAGCTGAGGGTCGTATAGACATATTGAATCACATCGTCGACCCAACCGCGGAAGTAGCCGGCGGCGATTCCAAGCAGAACGGCAAAGGGGAGCATCACCAGGGTCGTCACCGTTCCGATGACGAGTCCGGTCCGGATTGCTTTCAGTGAGAGATAGAAGACATCCTGCCCCACTTTGTCGGTTCCGAGAAGATGATATTTGAGGCTGAGCGAAAAGGCCACGCCGGCGAGGATGACGAGGAGCGAGATCGCTCCGAGGGTCGCCCGCCAGGCGGTATCGGTCTTGCCACGAAGGACCGCCTGTGCCACCTCTTCCACGCCGGTATGGCTGCGTCGGCTGAGGAGGAAGAGAAAATGGGCATTCACCACCAGGGCCGCAACGAGGCCCAAAAGTCCGCCCACGAGCGAGGTGAATATCAGGTCGCGCGACCACTCTTTTTCCGGATCGGAGAGATGCGCCCCGCCATAAATCAGACGGGGAAAGAGACGCGCCTGCGTTCCATCGGGCATCTCGATCGTCTCCTTCGCATAGGCATGGGTCGCGAGCGGCGCGGAGTAGGTCCGCTCGACATTCTTACGGAGGCGATCGGCCATCACGTCGAGAAGCGAAACCACCTCCGGCGAATACTGGGCCGACTGGCCCGGTTCGGTCGTCGGCAGCCGCCGTTTGAAGTGGACGGAATCGATCAGGCCGACGCCGATGTAAGCCAGGAGGATCACCATCGCCGCCATCGCGACCGGACGCCGGGAGATCTGCCGCCAGGAAGCGCGGAGCGGCTCGCGCCGCGCCGCGTAAACGCCGAGGGAGACGGCGGCCCCCAACAGAAGGAAGATCAGGGCATCGGTCCAGAGGACGACGGGGAGGATCGGCATCAGCTCAACCTCACGCGCGGATCGACCAGGGTATAAGAGAGGTCGGTTAAAATGAGGCCGATGATGTAGAAGACCGAGCCGAGAAAGACCATCGCCCGGACGATCCCGAAATCCTGGCTGTTAATGGCGTCAATCGTGTAGCTGCCGAGGCCGGGGATGCCGAAGAACGACTCGGTCAGGAGCGAGCCGAGGAAGAGAAGCGGGATCACGACGACCACGCCGGTCAGAATCGGAATCAACGCGTTCCGCAAGACATGCCTGAAGAGGACCCGCAGCTCGGAAAGCCCCTTTGCCCGCGCGGTCCGGACATACTCTTTTCCGATCTCCTCCAGAAAGATCGTCCGATACCATCGCAGACCGCTTCCGATGCCGGCCACGAGACCGATCAGGACCGGAAGGATCACGAACTTCACGGCGGTGGGGCCGGCGGCATAACCGGAGATCGGCACCAGCCGGAGCACTTTGCTGAAGAGGAACTGTCCGCCGATGATGTAGAAAAGGGAGGAGATCGACATCATCGCCACGGCGAGGAGGACCCCCCAGAAGTCGATGTAGGTGGCCCGGAAGAAGGCGACCAGCATCGACGCGGTGATGTTGATCAGCAACCCGATCACCAAGGCCGGAACGGCGATGGCGAGGCTCGGTCCCATCCGCTGGCGGATATCGGCCCCGATTTCCCGGCCGTCGTCGGCCTGCCCAAAATCGAAAGCAAAGAGCCGGACCGATTTCTCGAAAAAGATCGTCTTCGTCAGCTTGCCGGCCCCTTCCGCGGCGGGATTGAAGAGGAGCGGCTTATTGTAGCCGTGCTCCGCCTTCCACTTGTCGATCGCCTCCTGGTTCACCCGCTTCATGCCGAGATGCATCCTCGCCATGTTGTCGGGAGTGTTCACGACGAAAAAGAGAACGAAGGTCAGGAGGTTCACCCCGATCAGGATCGGAATGGCATACAGGATGCGGCGAATCAGATACCCGGTCATTTCAGCCGCCCCTCTTCCCTGCGCCGATAGGTCGCCACCGCCGGAAGGGTTCCCATCACGAGAATGACGACGATTATCGCCACCGGCCACCAGACCGGCCGGTTCCACGCCTGACGCTGCCGGGCGCGGAGCACCGGGTCGATCCGGGCATACTTCAACGTATTGTTGGCCATCAGATTCGGCTTTGCTTTTTGATACCATGCGTGAAAAAGGCCGAATTGTTTTGGATGGAAGCCGGCGGCCCAGGGAGCGTCGTGCCGGACCCTCTCGACCATCTGGTCGATGAGGGCCTGCCTTTCCGGGGTGTTTCCCATGTTCTTCATTTTTTCGAAAAGGCGGTCGAACTCGGGGTTCGCATAGTTGGCGGCATTCTCGCCGTTCTTCTCCGCCTTTGCGTTCGGGCCGTAGAGGAGAAAGAGGAAGTTCTCCGGATCGGGATAATCGGCGTTCCAACCCCACTGGAAGATCTGCCCCGTCCCTTTGAGCATCTTGTCCTGAAAGCGGTTGTAGTCGGTGTTTCGGATGACGAGTTGGATACTCAGCTTTTCGAACTGCTTGCGCATCCAGTCGAAGCTCGACTTTGCCTCCGGTCCGGTGCCGGTGGTGTCGAAATTCAGCACCAGCGGCTGCCCGGTCTTGGCGTCGCGGCCGCCGGGGTATCCCGCCTCGGCCAAAAGCCTGCGGGCCGCTTCGATCGGTTTTCGCTGCGGGCGTCCGTTGACCCAGTCATAGACATAGCGGTTGATCCCGGCCTCTCCCTCCCTGTAGCCGAAGATCCCCGGCGGGATGGGGCCCTGCATCGCAATCCCCCGCCCGTTCCGGAAAATGGCGATCGACTCTTCTTCATCGACGGCGATGCCGATCGCCTGGCGCAACTTGCGCGCCGACTCGGAATTCCCCCCCACCACCGGGTCGAGCATGTTGAATCCGAGATAGAAAGTGCTCGTCTCCACGCTGGTCACGAGCCGGATTCCCTTTTTCCTCATCTCTTCGGTCAGGTCGGCGTCCCCCTGGCCTCCGATCCGGACCGCCTGATCGAAGTTGTCGGAAGCGATTCCGGCGTTGTCGTAGTAGCCCTGAAGGAATTTATTCCAGATCGGAATTCCCTCTTTTTCCAGGCTGAAAACGACCTTGTCGATGAAGGGGAGCGGCTTGCCGGCGTCGGCCAGGAGACCGGCCTCCTGATCTTCCGGTTCTCCTTCACTCGGATAGCGCTCGCCGTGGAAGTTCGGGTTCCGCATCAGCACCATCTGGCGGTTGGGGTTGTTGATCGCCAGCATATAGGGTCCGGTTCCGACCGGATACCAGTCGAGGGTGACATTCTTCCTGATCAGCCCCGGCTGTGAATAAAATCGATCGGCCTCGTGGGGAATCGGCGCGAAGAACGGCATGGCGAGCCAGTAGATGAATTGGGGGTACTTGCCTGCGATTCGGATCCGGTAGGTATACCGGTCGACGACTTCTACGCCGGAGAGCGGATACTCGCGAAGATCGAGGAAAGCGCCCGCGCCGGCCTTTTGCTGCGCCTGCTGAAGGGTGGCGGCCAACTCCTTCAGCCCCACGATATACTCCGACATGAATCCCTGGATCGGCGAGTGGATCTTGGGGTGGGCGAGCCGTTTGATCTGATAGACATAGTCTTCGGCGAGCAGCTCCCGGCTGCCGGTTTCCTTGAAGTCGCCGATCGCGGAGATCCGGTCGAGCGCGCCGGGACCGAGGGCGTGATAAAGCGGGCGCCCCCCGGCATCCTGTGCGAAGGCGGGGTGCGGCTGATACCGGATGCCCGGCTGAATTTTAATTTCATACGTGCTGTAAGCCACCTGTTCGGCCGGATCGTTCTCTTTCAGCCCTTCCCCCTTGGCATTGAAATAGCGGGGGGCCGGCACTTCCACTGCGGTCAGGGGAACCAGGGTGTAAGGGCGTTTCAGAAAGTGATACTGGAAAGGGGGCTCATAGATCTGGGCCGTAAAGGTGACCTCATTCGAAGAGTACGATTGGGCGGGATCGAGGTGCTTCGGCCGCTCGCTGAAAGAGCTGTACAAATTGTTCTGTTCGGCTTCTTCCCGGGGATAAGGACTGTTCAACGGCTGACTGACGCACCCCGCCAGGAAGAACAAGGTGAAGAAAAAAATAGATCTATTTAAAAAAACAGGGATCATGCGTAGGCCTGATCATACTGATTTTCTTGTAAAAACTCAATATGTGGCAAAGATAAATATTGCAACTATTTTAGTATTAAGCTTGCCATACTTGTATATCAAAAGGACGGTCAGAACGCGGCAAGCGAGCCTTTGTAACCCCAGGTTGCAAGCCTGCTATTTGTTGAGGGTTAATATCACCGCCCAATGCAAAACTCGGCGGCGGCGTTTTTTGCCGTCCGCTGGAGTGAGTGTTAGATTGCAATTGTTTTTAACTTTAAATACTTCTCCATAGGCTCAAAATCCCTATCATCATGTAATAATGAGCATTGATAATGAATACAAAAAGTTCCGATCATTACATCAATCGCCTTCCGTACAGTGAATCCATTCTTTCTGAGAAATCGATAATTCAATGCGCTTTTTATAGCCAATTCCTGGCCAACCATCTCCATGAATGGAAAATCCAAGAGCAAATTCTTAGCTATTTTGAAATCATTGTCGCTTTGAAATCCTTGTAGTATCTCAGCCAAAATGAGGTCACCAACAATAATATATTTATTTCCTATGGCAGAATCCAACCAATCGGTTTTATCGGTTTTCCTACCATTAAAATAGTCAATCCAAACTGATGAATCCACTAATATCATTTGTCTGTCCGCATTTCATCCAGATTACCGACCCATTTCAGTTTGCCTCTAAAATCTTTAACTTTTATTTGACGATTGACCTTCACCAACAATTGTAACCCAGCTTCTATGGCATCTTTTTTTGTTTTTAATCCAGATAACTTAAGCGCTGATTTCATTAAATCATCGTTAATTACGACATTTGTTCTCATTTTTACCTCCCGTGTGTATAAATACACTTTATTATACACAGAATGGCACGGAACGGAAATATTATTTTAAAAGATCTTCTAATGAGCGCTGGGTTGGGCCGCTTACTCGACGGTGACTCGCAGAGCTGGCAGATACGTTTGCGCCGGATTGTCATCAGCGACTTTCTCGGAGTCGGGCGAAAACGCGTTCTTGATGTGCTCTCGGCGTTCGCGTCGCGCTGACTCGGATCGATCCATGACCGTGTAGACGTCTGAGCTATCGACGATGATTGTTCGCCCTTGTGCTACGTCGAACGGTATCCGATCGCTTTTGCGGATCATTTGAATCGTCGGCCGTTTCATTACGTGCCTGCCGCCCAACTCGTAGAACGCGTTCGGGTTGTTGAAAGAAAGATCCGCGATGCAGAGGCGAGCGTGAACAAGATGATCGAAGATTTACTTCGTAATCAGACCAGACTTCTCGATCCTATCCGCACGGACAACCTGCATCTTGAAGTCGGCAAGTACCGGATCCAGTAGGTGGCGAAGCACCCTGTCGGCGTGCTTGCGAACCTCCGACCCCTCTTCGCCAATCGGAGTAATGATGAAAGCAACATTCTTCCAATCCGTAGCGGAGCTAGCAAGGCCATTGGGGCCAAGCAAGGCCATTGGACCAGGTCTAGAAAATGGATATTTAAAGATGGTTTCTGCTAAAAGTCAAATTTCTAGACCTGGCCCCTTTTCTTGGCCCCTTTTTTCGGTCGCGAAGAAAAACTTCGTCTTCGCATCCCCCTGGTGAACCATTAAAATGAGCGCCGTAACTTTTCGCGCTAGAACTTATTTTAAAGGGGGACTGAACCTCAATAAGTGTTTGGTGCAGAACAATCCCTGCACCGGATGGCGAAACCCAAGTCGGAACAAACGTTCTGTGTGAAGTGACTCAGCATTTAAGAAAAGACGAAAGAAATTTCGTCATAGGCATCTTTTTACCCTTGACTTACGGAGGCCTTATAAGTGTTGGGAACCCGTCCCCGGCGAATCCTTCTGTTTGGATGCCCATTCAAGGACGCGCCTACCTTCCTTCTCATATAACGTAGTTCCTTCCGTCATAAGGTCTGGATTGGATGGACCGCCCGCCGCTCGATAGCCTGCGTAGTTAACGACCTGTCCACCCATGATGAGCACCAGCGCGATTTTCCAGATGAAAAGTAGAAGAATGACACCGATTAAAGAGGCGCCGTTCCCAACTAGCCAGGCGATCCTGGGTTTCGCCGGTCTTGTGGGGTCTATGGATGGAAAGCTCAGCGCAGAGCGATACTGGGAAGGGAATCCGGGGGCGCCCCCTCGGTCCGTCAATCCCATCCACAGAGCTATTGTCCGAATAAGGTCGACATCAGACCGCTCGGGATACATTTGCGGGAGCTTATGAGCATAGAAACGGTACCACGCGATTATCGCGTCGTTACTGATGGTCCGCGTTTCGTGCATCCGCTGAATGGTGGCGAGTGCTGCTGCCTTATCCATGGTGTGCCCCATCTCATGGGTTCCTAACGCCTAAACTCAGCGAGAGCGGGGGCCGTTCCTCGCGATTCGCTGTAGTGATTCGTTAGCCATCCGTGCATTCTTTAGCCGTTCTCAATTATTTTTACGAACTTGTCAATATTCATAGACAACGCAGGGAAGTTAAGACCATCACTGCCCACTTTTCTATTATGATATTTTGCAAAATAAATCAGTTTAGTCAACTCTTTTTTATTACTCGTATTGCTTTCCATATTGAGCAAAAGACCTTTATTTATATCTGTCAGTACATTTTGACTATTATCCATTATTTGTAAAATTGAGTACATGTCAAAGCAATAACGACCGTCATCGTCTTTATAAAAGAACTTGTCTATATGGGAATAGGACATCTCATTCAAATATAATCTCAGGTTGTCTTCGAGAAGTATTCGAGGATATTTAGCTTCCCTCTCAAGATGGACTGCTTTATTATGAGCCTCACTAAAAATAAAAAGATAATTATCACGTTCTGTTTCATAGTGTGAACCCATCGAAATGCCGCCTCTGAAGATATGCCCCATTTTACTAATGAAGAGCGTAGAGAACATTGCTATCAATGAAAAAAATGTCTCTATACAATTTAAGATCGTTGTCTTATTGTCAAATTCATCCGAATTAAATTTTATATTGGAAAGTGGTAATGAGAATATGACATTGTCAAAGATGCACCTCACTTTTATTGTGTCAGTGACTTTCTTGAAGTACTCCTCATCGACAGGCTTATCCGTAAGGGCTGAAAGGTTTAAGTTTTTCAACTGTATTGGTAAATCGACCGTTAGTCCATACATTAAAGTGTCGAAACGTTTAACAAACCCTGAGTCATTAATCATTTTTTTTACAAGCGTATCATATCCCAAAATGTCAAAAAAACCGATAATAGCTTTGCATTCAGAAATATTTGTTGTTTCATTTTTATCTTTTATATCCATTGTCATTTTATTTGGCTAACGCGGGGCTGAGCCATGACCCGCAGGGTCATTGGTTTCGTGCCCCTGGTTCTCCCGCAGCGTAGCGGAGGGAGAACCAGGGGTTATACAGTTTCTGGACTTTATTAGACGTTTTGAACCATGTCAAAGCAAACTACAAAAATTATAAAAATAAAATTGACGAAACCAATGTGCAGGAGATAGAGAATCTAACAGACCAAGCATTGAATTTCATTATATTTGAGTAGTTGGATAATATACCATTTTGCGTAATTAGCCGGTTTCTGGCCAACATCACATGATTGATATACCGGCAGACATTTAGGCGCAATATCGCAATATGATATGGTACGGTACTGGTAAAGTGCTCTGTCCCCCCGTCTTAACATGCGTACTATAGGAAATGGCTTCGGTATGATCTGGATTTCTGCGCTAAACACGACCTGCCTGAGAGAGTCATGAGGGTCTTGAATCTTGCTGTCCATCTGCTCCCGCTAACGGGGCAGCGGAGCTATAATAGCTCACTCCCGTACTGTTTCTCACTTTGTTGCAGTAAGGCGGCTCAAAAGAATTTGCCCTCCAATGATGGCGACTCTTTGGTCAGGCCGTACAGGCGATAGATGCGCTGGTCCATACCGCCGAGACACTAAATGAAAACGATAGTGAAGCGCGCGCGAAATTGCAAGGCGGAATAGAAGTTCAAGAACAGAGATAGACTTTGCAACCATTTGATCCATCTTGTCATTGCGAACACCCGAAGGGTGTGTGGCAATCTCACTGCAAAAGAGCGAGATTGCTTCACTCCGTTCGCAATGACAATTTTCTATCTCTGTTCTTGGGTTTTACGGTAGGGTTTTCCTGGATGTTTCATTAGGACCACAGCAAGTATAAGCGGTCAGAGCCCCAAAATTTCCACCGGAGTTTTTCTCTTCCACTCGGTCCGGTCAAAATCCGAATCAAAACTCACAAGAATCAGGCTGTACTTTTCCGCTGCGATATACTGGTAGGCATCGTCAAAATCGAGGTTGAACCTCTGCGCCACGTTCACCAGCGCCGTCAGCTCCGCTGCCAAAACAGATGTGACGGTGACGCCGCCATTCAATACTGTATCGCTTAAGAACTTCTGAAAAATATCGTGCTGTCTTCGACGAAAAAAGAAGCACTCCGATAGAATGAAGCGAATCGTCGGACATAAAGAGATCATGCTCCTCGGATTTTTCTAAAAGTGCTTTAGCTTGTTGAGGCTCGTCTTGCCCCAGGATGATTTCGAGGAAGATGTTGGTATCCAGGAGGAGTTTCATTTCTCTCCGATTCTCCACTCTGAGATTTTATGCTGGAGTTCCACCGAGCTGTATTTGTCCCGTAGGTCCTTCAGTGCGTCCGCCCAGTCAAATTTTAATTTTCTCCGAGGTTTCTTGAGCCGCTTTTCCAACAGGAACTCTATAAAGTCCCCGACTTCCTTCCGAATTTCCGGCGGGAGATCCTTAACCAATTCTTCAAGCGGTTTCTGACCCTTTTTCATTTTATTCTTCTCTCCTACTCGTTTCCAAGCGATCGCATTGTTACCCCGATAGTGGCATTTATCGATAGAGGGGATATCTCCAAATTTCCGGAAAGCCAGAGAACTCGAGAAAAATCAGCCTCGGTCGCTTAAATTTAGAGTAGGCGGTTTGTATCGGAGCGCGTCGAGAAAGCCATCGCTCGAAAGCTAAAAAGGAGCGCCGTAATCTTTCGCGCTAGGGCCTGCTTTAAAGAGAGGGCTTGGTCTCGGGACCAGGATTGTAACCGCTATTTTTTTTCTTCTCCTGGCGGTTTTGCCCCCTTCGGCTCAGTCGCCTTTGAAGTTGCATCTGTCGAAGGATTGGTCGGCAACGTGACCGGTCCGCCGGGCGTCGGGGTCTCTTTCGGGATCAAATCTTCTTTTTGATTGCTATCGGTGAGGGTGGAAGCAACCGACTGCTCCCGGCTCAGGATCGAAAGGGTCAAAGAGGTGATCATGAATAAAACCGCCGCCCCGACCGTGAGTTTACTTAAAAACGTGGCGGCGCCCCGGCTTCCGAAGAGAGTCTGGCTCGATCCGCCGAAGGCCGCTCCCATTTCTGCCCCTTTTCCCGCCTGAAGCAGAACGACCCCCATCAGAATGATGCAGACGATAACGTGGATGATGACAATGAATATATACATCGGTTCTCCTTGTGAATGAAAAATCTGAGCGCCGTAAATCTTTCGCGCTAGAACTTGTTTTAAGGTGACCCTCCTGCCGTCGCCGGATCCGGCGGCGGCAGGAGGGCATCTGCCTATTGGTTTTTCGCTTTGATTCCCCGCTCGATCATTCGATAAAAAGAGTCGGCCGACAGGCTTGCGCCGCCGGCCAGAACGCCATTGACATCGGGCTCCCTCATAAAGCGCTCGATATTCTGTTCCGTAACGCTTCCGCCGTAGAGGATCTGAAGGCCGGCCGCCTTGTCTCCCAGAGCAGGCTTGAAGAAATTCCGGATCTGCTGATGGACCGCCTCGACCTCCGCAGGGGTCGGGGTTTCTCCGGTTCCAATGGCCCAGACCGGCTCGTACGCGATGATGAAGTGATCGAGGACCATCTTACGGCTGCCGGGCATGGACCCCGACTGCGGGTCGTCGTTTCGCAAGGTCTTTTTCAGCTGATGGTTGATCACCCGCATCGTCTTCCCTTCGTGCCGCTCCCGCCGCGTTTCGCCGACGCAGAGAATCGGGATCAATCCTGCTTTCTGCGCCGCTTTGACCTTTTGGCGAATCAGCAGATCGGTCTCCCAGAAGTGGAGCCGCCGCTCCGAATGGCCGATGATGACATACTGGCAACCAAGGTCGCGAAGCATCGGAGGGGAGATCTCGCCGGTATACGCCCCCTTCTCTTCAAAGTGAACGTTCTGCGCCGAAAGACCGATCTTCAGAGTAGCGCCCTTCAAAAATTCCGAAATGGAGGCCAACGCGGTGAAGGGGGCGGCTAAAATCGCCTCCCATCCGGTTGCAGGCAGAAGCGGTCGGCACTTCTCCATCTCCCGGAGCCATGCCGTGGCTTCGGGGAGGGTCTTGTTCATTTTCCAATTGGCGACGAAACAAGCGGTCGGCATGCTTTTTCCTAACGGTTCAGAATCACTCTTTATTGGGAAGGACCGATAAACCGGGGAGTTCTTTCCCTTCCAGAAGTTGCAGCGCCGCCCCGCCTCCGGTCGAGATAAACGAAATATTCTCCGATTCCCCCGCCTTATGAACGGCCAGCGCCGTCTCTCCCCCTCCCACGATGGTCAAGGCGTAGGAGTTGGCGACCGCATGGGCCACCGCCGACGTTCCACGGGAGTAGGCATCCATTTCAAAAACCCCCATCGGTCCGTTCCAGAGGATCGTCTTGGCATTGGCGAGCGCCTCCGTGAAAAGATGAACGGAGGCCGGCCCGATATCGAGCCCGATCCATCCTTTCGGAATCTCCTGAACCGGAACCCGTTTGGTCTCCGCACTCGGCTCCATCCCGGTGGCGACCACGCAATCAACCGGGAGGTAAAATTTAATTCCCCGCTCGATGGCATGCTCCTTGATCTCCCGCGCAAAAGAGAGCATCGAATCTTCCACCAGCGAGTTGCCGACCTCGTTTCCGGCGGCTTTCAAGAAGGTAAACGCCATCCCCCCGCCGATGATCACCTTGTCGACCTTCTTCCCCAAATTTTCGATCACGCCGATTTTTCCGGAAACTTTGGCCCCCCCCAGGATGGCGACAAAGGGCCGCGCCGGATTGGCCACCGCCCCTTCCAGGTAGGTGATCTCTTTCTTCATCAGGAAACCGCACGCCTTTGCCTTGATGAAACGGGTGATCCCGGTGACCGAGGCGTGGCTGCGGTGAACCGTTCCAAAGGCATCGTTGATATAAACCTCGATTCCGAGATCGGCCAGCGCTTTGGCGAAGGTCTCATCATTTTCTTTCTCCCCTTTGTGAAAGCGGAGATTTTCCAAGAGGAGCACATCGCCCGGTTTGAGGCGCGCCGCCATTTTTTGCACCTGAGGGCCGACGCAATCGGGGGCGAAAAAGACCTCCTTCCCCAGGAAACGCTGCAGGCGCTTTGCAACGGGCGCCAGCGACAATCTTGGGTTGACCCCGTCGGGCCGGTCGAGGTGGGAGGCGAGGATGATAAAGGCCCCCTCGTCGATGGCATAGTTGATCGTCGGAAGGGTCGATCGAATCCGGGTGTCGTCGGTAATGTTCAGATCGTGATCCAGCGGCACATTAAAATCCGTTCGGATGAAGATCCGTTTTCCCTTGATCGGGATATCCTCGATGGTCAGTTTGTTCATGTGCATGATGGGCCTCTGTCTATTTATATGTGGGGGCCCATGCGGAGAAGGGCTAAGAAAGTTCCTCCGATGTTCCCACGCCCCGAACGCTCGGACAGGCGAAACCTGATCCTCGCTTTATCTATATCGTGTTTGCGCCTATTTCTTACTTGTAATGTATAAGATCAGGTCCCGGACGCGGCAGGAGTAGCCCCACTCGTTGTCATACCATGCGATGACTTTGGCCATCCGCCGGCCGACGACCTTGGTCAGCGTTCCATCCACGATCGAAGAGTGAGGGTTCCCATTGAAATCGCACGAAACCAATGGCTCCTCGGTATACATCAAGATCCCGGCCATCTCTTCTTGCGCCGCTTTTGACAGCGCGTGCCGGACCGATTCCTCGGTCACATCCGTGTCGAGCTCGACGACGAGGTCGATGACGGAGACGTTCGGCGTCGGAACGCGAATGGCCATGCCATCAAGCTTGCCTGCCAGGGCGGGGAGGACCTCCGAAAGGGCTTTCGCCGCGCCGGTGGAAGTCGGAATCATCGAGAGGGCCGCGGCGCGCGCTCTTCTTAAATCCTTATGCGGAAGGTCGAGCAGCTGCTGATCATTGGTATACGAATGGACCGTGGTCATCAGGCCCCGTTTAATTCCGAAACTCTGCATCAGCACTTTTGCAACGGGGGCGAGACAGTTGGTGGTGCACGATGCGTTCGACAGAATGTGATGCCGGTCGGGATCGTAGTCTCCCTCATTCACCCCCAGAACCAGGGTCGCATCGGGCTTTTTCGCAGGCGCGGAAATGATGACCTTGCGCGCGCCGGCAGTCAGATGTTTTTGGGCCGAATCGCGGTCTGTAAACCGCCCGGTCGATTCCACCACCACGTCGATCGCCATTTCTTTCCAGGGAAGCGCGGCGGGGTCTTTTTCTTTGGTGATTCGGATCGATTTTCCGTCTACGAGAAGGGCATCGTCTTTCGATTCGACCTCATGATCGAAGGCGCCATGGACCGAATCATACTTGAGAAGATGCGCCAATGTTTTTGCTTCTGTCAAATCATTGATTGCTGCGATCTCCAGGTTCGGGTTTCCGAACGCGGTTCGAAAAACATTTCGCCCGATTCTTCCGAATCCGTTAATCGCCACACGGACTGCCATACCGACTCCTTCTCATATTGAGGCGAAACTCCCGGCCGCTGTCTACGGGGTGGTCAAAACCGTTTAAAATAAGTCCTGGCGCGAGAAATTACGACCCCCAGGGAGTGGTTGGAGGTGGAAACGGAAACCACGGCGCTCCGCTTAAAATAAGTCCTGGCGCGAGAAATTACGGCGCTCCGCTTACGAAAGCAAGATGATTCTAAGTGGAGCGCCGTAATCTTCGCTTAGAGGCCCTACTTTAAAACGAGCTGACTTCCTGGTCAAATTGAAAGAACTGAGTCGGCTGAGAGGACTCGACTTTATATTCCTTCGGCTCGGTTCCCTTTACAAAAATTTCAACCACTCCCTGTTCCTCTTCCTGCGCCAACAGTCCTGTTTCGCGGTCTATCTTAGCATAAACGATGTTGTCAGGAATAGAAAAAGGGACCACCGGAAAACGGGAGAGCGCTTCCTCCATGAAGGAGATCCAGATCGGGAGGGCGGTGGTGCCTCCGGCCTCCCGATCTCCCAGCGGCCGGTTGTCGTCGAAGCCGACCCAGACCCCGGCCACCAGATTCGGGGTGAATCCGACAAACCAGGCGTCTGTAAATTCGTTGGTCGTCCCGGTTTTTCCGGCGACCGGCCTTCCGATGGCCTTGGCCTTTTTGGCCGTTCCCCGTTGAACCACATCTTCTAAAAGGTTGGTGATCACATAAGCGGTCTCTTTTGACGTGACTTGTTGCGGTGAGATCTCCCGTGATTCCAGAACCCGTCCTGAGTGATCGGTGACCGATGCGATGAGGGCCGGCTCAATGCGCAACCCCTGGTTGGCAAAGACCGCATAGGCCGAGGCGAGTTCCAAAAGGGAGACCCCTGAGGAGCCGAGCGCCAGTGAGAGATCGCGGGTCAGCGGGCTTCGGATCCCGACCCGGCGCGAAAACTCGACCACGTTGCCGATCCCGATCTGCTCAAGGAGCTTCACCGTCGCCAGGTTTCGAGAGTAGGTAAGGGCGTCGCGCAGGGTAATCGGGCCGTAAAATTTTTCTTCATAATTCTCCGGCTTCCAGACTTTGTTCAATTCCGTGTCGGTGAAAATAACCGGATTGTCGATCAGCAAGGTCGCCGAGGTCAGCCCCCGTTCCAGGGCGGTGGCATAAATCAGCGGCTTGAAAGCGGAACCGGGCTGCCGGCGCGCCGTCAGGGCCCGGTTGAATTCGCTTCTCTTGAAGTCATACCCTCCCACCAATGCTTTCACGGCGCCGGTGGCCGGATCGAGCGCAATGAAAGCGGCCTCGACCATCGGCTCCTGCTCCAGGCTGAAGAGGGTTCCCTTGGGATCGGTTCCCAGTTTTTTGACTTTGACCTTAATGAGATCGTTCACCTTGAGGAGATCGGAGGGTTTTGGGTTTTCGGTGATCTCGACATCCTCACGGAGGCGAGGTCCCTTGAGTCTGCGCGCTGCCCAGGCCATATCCTCCAGCAGGATCTTCCCGGTCAATTTGCCCGTTTCCACCGTGGCAAAGGTCGGCCCCAGCGAGACGACCCGTCCCTCTAAGATTTCTCCGGCCTGGCTGGTGGTCCGCACCCCTCCCGCCGGTTCTTCGTTTTCCTGGTATTTCCCGATCGGTCCCCGGTATCCCTGGCGTTTGTCGAGCTCCCGGAGCCCTGTCTTCACGGCCCGGTTGGCGCTTCTCTGCATCTCGACGTTCAACGTGGTATAAACGTTCAACCCCCCTTTATAAACCGCGTCATCCCCGTAGCGCGCCGTCAGGTACTGGCGTATGTGCTCCTGAAAATGCAGCGCCAGCTCTTCTTCCGGAAGGAGCTTTTGAAAGAAGAGGTCCTCTTGATAGGCTTTGTGGTATTGTTCCACAGGAATAAACCCTTCGTCGACCATTCTTCTTAAAACGACCCCCTGCCTGAATTTGGCCTTATCGGGGGAGCGGTAGGGAGAATAATCATTCGGCGCCTTCGGAAGGCCGGCGAGAAAGGCCGCTTCGGCCAGGGTGATCTCTCCGACGTCTTTGCCGAAATAGGTCCGGCTTGCGACCTGAACCCCGTAGGCGCCATGTCCGAAATAAATCTGGTTGAGGTAGATCTCAAGGATCTGGTCTTTTGCCAGCAGGGTTTCCATTTTTCGCGCCAGAAGGATCTCCTTGAACTTTCGCTTCAGTGTCCGCTCCGGAGTTAAAAAGAGGGAGCGGGCCAGTTGCTGCGTGATCGTGCTGGCCCCCTGACGAATCTTCAGGTTTTCCAGGTTGGTGACAAAGGCCTTGATGATCCGGAGCCAGTCGAAGCCGCCATGTTCATAAAAACGGGCGTCTTCGACCGCCAAAATAGCCTGAAACAGCGTTTTCGGCATTTTTGAAATCGGGACGAAGACCCGTTTTTCGATAAAAAATTGGCCAATGACCCGATTGTCGTCCGAATAGATCCGGGTAGCCTGACTCGGCTCATAGCTGCCGAGCGAATCCAGGGAGGGGAGGTCCCGCGAAAAATAATAGATCGTGCCGCCGGCCCCGACCAGAGAAACCGTTAAAAAGAATAAAAAAAGGATTAGCACCCATTTGACCCACCGCCGGCGCCTTCTTTTTTTTGAGCCCGCCTCCTCCAAAGAGGCCTCCTCAATCTCTCCCTCTCCCACATGCCACTCCGCAATAAATGATCAGCCTAACGGTTTTCACCCTTCTTGTCAAGGTTGTTTCCTCTTGTTTTTTATCATTTAAATCATGATCCAGCGCCTCTTTTTTCCGGAACGGCGCGGTATTCGGCGACCGGTGAAAGGAGCGCCGTGGTTTCCGTGTCTACCTCCAAGTGGAACGCCGCCGATTAGGTCGGCTCTGGAATCATGGCCTTGATAACTTTGCGCGTTAGGGCTTATTTTAACCACTCCCGCGAGGTCGTTAACATAGGCTTCTAAGCTAAAATTTACGGCGTTCATTTAATCTTTCGCGCTGGAACCTATTTTAAAAGGGGATTGAAAATTCGGCTCGTTTCTCCTATAGTATTAAGAATGCGAAACCTCTGTGCCGTCACAAAAGATCAGGCTCGATGAATCCCGTTGCGCTTTTGATCTTTGACCTGGATGGCACCCTCATCGATTCCCGGAAAGACATCGCGGCCTCGGTGAATCTGACCTTCCGCGATCTTGGCCTTCCTGAAAAGCCCGTCGAAGTCATATACGGCTATGTGGGAAATGGGGTTCGGAGGTTGATTCTCGATACGGTGGAGGGCAGTCCCCCGCTGCTCATCGACCGCGCTCTCCAGATATTTGAAGGTCATTATTTAAAGCACCTTCTTGACGACACGATCCTCTACCCCGGAATGGAGGGGGTGCTGCGCCATTTTGACAAGAAAAAGAAGGCCATTGTCACCAATAAGCCGCTTCTCTATTCCACCAAAATTATCGAAGGCCTTCAGGCCCGGGCGCATTTTGATCTCATCCTGGGAGCGGAGCCGATCGTCCAGCTCAAGCCGCATCCGGAGATGATCCTGCGGACGCTCGATTACCTGGAGGTCTCCCCGTCCGACGCCGTGATGATCGGCGATTCACTGAACGACATCCACGCCGCCCGGTCTGCCGGAATCAAGTCGTGCGGGGTCGGTTACGGCCTGGGGAATGTTGAGGAATTGAAATCGGGAACCCCCGATTTTTTTGCCGAGACGGTGGAAGATTTAAAACGGCTTTTTAAATAATCGATACCCGAAAGGAGTCTGCGTGAAAAATCCGAGAGTAAAGCGTTTCTTTGCCGGTCGGCGAGCGGCCGGCGCGTTTCAGGCATTGATATTTTTGTGGCTCCTTCTAATGGCGGTCCCGATCTCGGCCCAGACCCTGGCCGACCGGGTGGTGGCGCATACGCTATCGAACGGGCTGAAGGTGCTGATGGTGGAGCGGCATGAGGTGCCGACGATTTCTTTTCAGGTCACCTACAAGGTCGGCTCAACGAACGAACACAGCGGGATTACCGGGGTGGCCCACCTCTATGAGCATATGGCATTCAAGGGGACCCGGCGCCTGGGGACCTCCGACTATGAAAAAGAAAAAAAGATTTTAGATGAGATGGAAAAGCTCAATCAAGAGATTGTCCGGGAATCGGGGAAAGGGATGGAGGCCGACCGCCAGCGCCTCACCGACTTGAGAAAACAATTCGAGGCGCTCGAATTGGACGCGAGGAAATGGGTCGTCTCAAACGAGCTGGGAGACCTGTACGATCGAAACGGGGGGGTTGGGTTTAACGCCACGACCGGACGGGACGTCACCTCTTATACCGTCAGTCTTCCTTCCAATCGTCTTCCCCTCTGGATGGCAATCGAAGCGGACCGGATGGCCGATACCGTCCTGCGCGAATTTTACAAGGAGCGGGAGGTGGTCCTGGAAGAGCGGCGCCGGAGCGTGGAGACCAACCCTTCCGGAAAGCTCTTTGAAGCCTTTCTCTCCGCCGCCTTTGTGGCGCATCCGTATGGATATCCCACCCTCGGATGGCCTTCCGATGTCCGCTCCCTTTCGGCAACCCGAACCGCGCAATTTTTTAAAACCTACTATGGACCGAACAACACCATTATTTCGATGGTCGGCGATTTCAAGGCGAAGGAGGTGATTCTTCTCTTGGAGAAGTATTTCGGCGGCCTCCCGTCTGCCCCGCCTCCCCCTGCGGTGGTCACGGTGGAGCCGCCGCAGCTCGGCGAGCGGCGGGTGGAGGTGGAAGAGGAGGCGAACCCTCAACTGGTGATCGGTTTTCACAAGCCCGACCTGCATCATCCGGACGACGCGGTTTATGACGTCATCGACTCTCTCCTTTCGCTTGGAAGGACCTCCCGGCTTTACAAGAAACTGGTGGAGGAGAAGAAAATTGTCATCGGGGTTTCGAGCAGCAGCGGGACCCCCGGGGCGCAATATCCAAATCTTTTCACGATCTCGGCCACCCCGCGCGCCCCGCATACCACGCAGGAGGTCGAAGAGGCGATTTACGCCGAGCTGGAGCGGCTGAAGTCGGAACCGCCGACCGAAAAAGAGATGGATAAAATCATCACCAACATCGACGCGGCGCTGGTCCGATCGCTCCGTTCGAACAGCGGCCTCGCCGGACAGCTGGCCTACTTTCAGGCGGTCGCCGGAGACTGGCGCTACGTTCTCAAAAACAGAGAGGCGGTCGGCAAGGTGACGGAGGAAGATGTGATGCGGGTGGCGCGGACGACCTTTACCAAGAGGAACCGGACCGTGGCGACGCTCGTCAAGAAGGAGGCGCCGGTTGCAGTGGAGGCCGAGAAGCCAAAGACCCTTCCGGTCGGAAAGGGGGAAAGCCGATGAAGCGACCTGTCCTAAAGGAGCGCCGTGGTTTTCGTTTCTACCTGCAACCACTTCCAGGAGGTCGTAATCTTTCGCTTGAAGGACCTACTTTAATCGTTTGGATTCTCTTATGGAGCCTTCTCTTGCAGGTTCCTTCCTATGCATCGGCGGCCCCTTCGAGGGAGCCGCTTTCCGATCCAAGGAGCATGCACTTCCCTCCCCCGCCGTTTGACCCTCCCAAGGCGGAGCGGATGACATTGCCGAACGGCATGATCCTGTACCTGATGGAAGACCATGAGCTTCCCCTGATTCAGCTTCAAGCGATGATCCGCACCGGAAGTATTTATGAGCCGGCCGATAAAATCGGCTTGGCCGGGCTGACCGGATTGGTCATGCGGACCGGCGGCACCCAGAAGCGCGCCGGAAATGAAATCGACGAGATGCTCGATCAGATCGCGGCCGGGCTCTCGGTCGGAATCGGTGCCGACGCCGGCGGCGCCTCGCTCGATACCCTCAAAAAAGATTTCGACGTCGGCCTTTCTCTCCTGGCCGAGATTTTGACGCAGCCGGCGTTCGAAGAGGAAAAGCTTCAGATCGCCAAGAACAATGCCCTGGAGGGAATCCGCAGGCGCAATGACCGTCCCTCCTCCATTGCCAGCCGGGAATTCGGGAAGCAGCTCTACGGCGCCGATCATCCTTACGGCCGCGAGGCGACGGAGGCGACGGTTACGTCGATCACGCGCGCAGACCTGTTTGCCTTTCATAAGAAATATTTTGCGCCGAACAATATCATTCTCGGGGTGACCGGCGATTTCACGAAGAAAGAGATGATCGACAAGATCAACAAGGCGTTCGCCGGCTGGGAGAAAAAGAAAATCGAGTTCCCGACGGTGCCGCCGCTGATCGAACGGAAAGAAGGGGGTGTCTACGAAATCGTCAAACCGATCACCCAGACCCAGATCCGGATCGGACACCTCGGGATCAAGCAGGGCAACCCCGATTTCTTTGCCCTGTCGATCCTGGACGATATCTTAGGGGGAAGCGGTCTCTCCAGCCGGCTCTTCCGGGACGTCCGAAGCCAGCGGGGCCTCGCCTATTCGGTTGGAAGCGCGTTCCGCCCCGGAAATCTCGATCTTGGGATTTTTGTCGCGTACGGGGAGACGCGGGTCGAGACCACCTATCAGGCGATCTCCACCATCATCGAGCACCTCCGAAAAATCCGCCAGGAGCCGGTTTCGGATGAAGAGTTGAAGCGGGCCAAGGAGGCGTTTCTCAACTCCTTTATCTTCTCCTTCTCCAGCCCGTCTCAAATCGTCGGCCGGCAGATGTCGCTGGAGTATTATTCCCTCCCCTCCGACTTTCTGGAGCGATACCGCGACAACGTGGCGAAGGTGACCCAGGAGGATATTTTGCGGGTCGCGAAACAGTACCTTCATCCCGACCGGCTGGTGATCCTGGCGGTCGGAGACGAGGCCCGCTTCGACCAACCTCTTTCGGCTTTGGGGAAGGTCAGCCGGATCAAACTGACGCCGTAGGGCGTGGGGCATGGCGCACCGAAGGGGAGTCTCTAAAAACCAACAGGCAGATTTTAGCGCCGGCCCCACATATGATGGAATCAAGATGCTTCACAGAATGAAACTGCGAGTTCTCTACGGCGATCCCCTGGCGCGCGACCGGAGCGCGCGGCGTCTTAAATTGAGGGTCATCCTCCTCTCGGGGATCGCGGTCTTCATCCCCTTTCTGATCATCACCTACTACATTTTTTCCGAAACCCGCGCCGTCCGGCTGATGATCATCGGCTTTCTCGCCGCGCTGTCGTGCGTTCCGGTGGTTCTTTATGCCTACGCAAAAGGATTCGGCCGGCCGCTACGCGAGCTCTGGCGGGAGCGGCCGGACGAAATGAAAAGCCTCTCGCTGAAAATCGGGTTTCTCTATGGGTTTGCGCTCTACTGGATGATTCTCGGGATCGTGGAGTTTCTTTTCGGCTACCACTCGTTCCGGGCGGCGCTGATCAGTTTCGTGGCAAGCGCCGCGGCGCGGGACGGTTTTGAAATCGGGTATTATCGGGCGCAGGAAGAAAAAACGGGGAAGAAAGAGGGGAGAACGATCTTTCCGGACGGCCGGCCGATCGGTGCGCTTTTTCAGGAAACGCCGGCCCTGAAAATCGGCTTGATCCTGGCTGCCGCCGCGGCGGCGGGGGTGATCGGGGCTTTCCTCGGGCCGCTTCTTCCCAACCCGCGCCATCAGATCCTGGCGGTCGGGGTCCTCGTCGGGCTGCTTGCCACGCTGGCTTACGTCTGGAGTCTGCCCTCTTTTCCCAAGCCGGGTTCACTCATCCGGTATTTTATCTGGCCCGGTCTGACGATGGCGATCACCTATTTTCTGATTCTGGCCTACCTGTTCCGGATCATTTTGCAGGCGCAACTCCCGCCGGCCGTCGATTTTGGGATCTTGACGGCGGCCTGTGCCGGGTGGATGACGCTGGAGTCACTCTTCCTCGGTCACCTCAAGCGGGAAATGGGGTCGCCGGCCGCCGCCGTTTCAGATAAGATCGCCGATACCGTCCCGTCGTAATCGTCTTCCGCTCTCGCTTAAAAATGAACGGTTCCCCGAATGCCCGGAATCACCAGATGATCGTTTTCTCCGCCGGTCGTCTGGTTCGGTCCCTCAAGCAGCCAGGCCTCCCTGATTTTGACGTCATCGGTGACATTGAGCGTATCGGCCTCCCTATTCAGGCGCGATAAACTCCCGATGACCTCATCCGGTCCCCGGCCGCCGATCGATTCCAGGTCGATAAACAAGAGCGATTGAGAGAGCGGGGCAGAAAAAAAATAAAGATCGAGCGCGCCGCCGGCAAAGAGCTGATCGTCGTCATCCGTTCCGATCGCCCCCTGGAGGATGCCGCGGGCCGACCCGCCCAATTTGAGCCGTTGAGACTGCGCCACCGCGCCGGCGATTTTTTCGGCCACCGATTCCCGCCGTGAAAATTTTAACTCCCTGAAGGAAGCCCGTTCGAGCGCGATCCCCCCCTCCGGGCAGCCGCGCGCTCCGTCGTGCGAGGTTCCATCCGGACAGACAAATTCGGCCGGCTCCCTCACCGCGTCCGACTGCTCCAGGTTCTCCAACCGCTTTTCCAGGCTCCTGAAGCGCTCCTCCACCGGAGCGGGGGAAAGAGTCTCCTCGGCATAGACCCTCATGGAAAAGCCCGTGATCAACAGAGCAACCCAAAAAAGATGACGCATCAATGACTCCTTGCTTGCGCGGAAAAATAAAAAACCCTCAGTCCATCACTTGAAGGAATGAGGGTCACGCGGTCTTTTCACCCTTGTCGGCGCTTCCTATTCACTTCCTCTAATGCATCAGGGATAGACCGGTTAAGCATAAGCGGGCACCTGACAAAAGACTAACTTGAATCAATAAACGATGTCAAGATTTATGTTCATGCGTGTCAAGCCAAAATAGAAATGTCCGGTTTTAAGTGGCTGAAACTATTTTTTCTTTTCGATCTGTTTTATACGGTCTCTTCCAGGGATGATCGGCCGCTGGAGGGCTTGACCTTTTGGTTTTCAACGATCTGTCGGATGCTGACTCGGGTAATCTTGACCTTTCTTCCCTTCCGCTATATACTCCCCTCATTCAAAACCTTTGGAATATTAGATGACGCGTGAAGTCTCGGCCCCCTCCCTTTTTCAGCTCGGCTATTACTGGGAAGCGAAGGTCTTTCTGACCTCGGTAAGGCTCGATGTCTATACCCCCCTTGCGGAGGGTCCGAAGACCGCGAAGGAAGTGGCCTCCGCGATCGAGGCCGATCCTGCCAATCTGGAGCGGCTGCTGGATGCGCTGGTGACCATCGGCGTGTTGAAACGGGACGGAGAGCGCTACCTGAATACCCCGCCGGTGGCGGAGTTTCTGGTCAAGAGTTCCCCTTTTTATATGGGCGAACTGATGCTGCTCCAGGATGACGAGTGGGAGTATTGGGGAAAGCTGGAAGAGATTGTCCGGTCCGGCAGACCGGCGGTGAAGGGGAACGTCTTCATGAATCGTCCGGAGGTCGGGGCCAATATTTTGAAGGTTCTCCACCGGATGGCGCAGCGGATCGCACCGGGGCTGGCGCAGAAGATCGACCTTTCGGGATACAAAACCTTTCTCGACGTCGGCGGCGGAGCGGGGACCTTTTCGATCAACTTCTGCAAGCGCTATCCGAATCTGGCAGCCACCCTCTTTGATCTTCCCCAGACCCTTCAGACCACTCAAAAAAATATCGAAAAGGAAAAGATGGAAGACCGGATCCGGCTGACGGGGGGAAACTTTAACCGCGATCCGCTGCCGGGGACGTATGACGTGGTCTTTCTCTCCGACATTCTTCACTATCAGACCTCGGAGGAAAACGCCGCCCTTTTTCAGAAGCTCTACCGCGCCACGAACCCCGGCGGGTTGATCATCGTCAAAGACATGTTTTTAAATGGAGACAATCAAAACCCCGGCTGGAACGCCATCTTCTCGATCCATTTGATGGTCTATACCGAAAATGGCCGCTGCTTTAAGGAGGGGGAGATCCGTTCCTGGCTGACGAAAGCCGGGTACTACGGCATTTCGGAAGTCGAGCGGAACACCGTCCTCGCAGCAATTAAATGAATGAAGGCAAGGTGTACCTGGTGCGAATATCCAAAACCAACAGGTGTAGGCCCCACATAACGGGTGTGGGGCATGGGGCACCGAAGGGGAATATCTAATTGAACAGGTAGCCCTTAGCGCCGGCCCCACATAGAAATAGGAGAAAATGATGAAAGAGTTTTTAAATGCGCCTGGCTTCCTCTCGCCTTTTGGGACGTTGGGGGCCGACATTTCCTCGGTGATGGCATGGGTTTTCACCCTCCTCTTCATGTATGGCTGGTATACCGCCAGGAAACATCAGGGGCAGACGCATCACCTGGTGACCCTCTGGGGAATGGTGGCGATGCTCGGCTACTTCACCCTCTACTATCTCGCCCGCGGTCTCGGGGCTCTCTCGGTGGAGGGGAAAGAGGGATTCGGCGGGCCCGATTGGGTTTACTCCTACATCTTCACGCCAATCCTGACGATTCATATTCTGGTCATCTCGATCGGGTTGGTCCTGGCGATCTATATGATCGTCCTCGGGTTTCGGTCTTCTTTTAAAAGAGGCAAAGAACGTTATCTGAAAGCGGAAACGTTGAAGATGGGACGGAAAGGTTTTGCCTACACCCTGGTAGGGGCCGCCCTCCTTTTCGGCGGATTCGCCGCCATCCGCTGGTCGTCGATGCAACGGCTGATCGTTTATCTCTCAGGGTTTGTCCTGGTCGCCTTGGTTCTTCTCATGGAGCGGGGGATCGAGCGATGGATGCCGGATGCCGCCACCCGCCATCGGAAGATGGGGGCCTTTACCATGGCCCTTTACGTGATTGCGCTGATCACCAGCACGATGACCTACGTCATGCTTTACTATATTTATCCGGTCAAAAACATCCAGTAGCCGGCGGAACGCCGCCTGACCGTTTCCTGCCCTGTCCGTTTTTCTGAATCTGCGCCGATTCTCGTTCATCGCCTCTTACAAAGATCGATCTATCCTTGCCTGCTGGCGCCCGGTCTTGTGGCCGCCCCTGCAATTCGGCCATAATAGAAGCAATTAGGGAGGACAGACCTATCACCGAAAGGAGTCAATATGCTCTGGACTATTTTTATTATCTTGCTGATTCTCTGGGCGCTGGGATTCAGCCTTCATCTGGCAGGGGGGCTCATCCATGCGCTCCTGGTCGTGGCGGTGGTTTTGCTGGTGGTTCAACTCGCGACCGGGAGAAGAACCGTCGGAGGGCCTCCAATTCCATGAGCAAAAGATCAACCCAAGCGCTGATCTTCTGCATTTTGTTGGCGGCCACGGGGGGGTGCCACCGGACCCCTCCGCCCAAGCCTGCCATTGACTTTGCCCAGGACGCGGCCCTTCAAACCGAGGTCCGTGCGCTTCTCTCCACCGAACCGATTCTTCAGGATGAACCGATCGAGGTGACCGTGGAAGGGGGCGGCATTCTGTTGACCGGTAAAGTGCGCGAGCAAAAGCAAAAAGAAAAAGCGACCGAAATCGCCATCCGCGCCGGAGGGAGCGCTCCCGTCAAAAATGAACTCGTTGTGGAGGGTTGAGCGCAGGCTTCGTGCGGCAACCGTCATTCTTCTCGCGGTGCTCTTTGTTTTTTTTGTTCTCCCCTCCTGGATGACACTCAACCGTTGGATTCCATCCCTCTCCGAGACGTTCCAAAAGGCCACCGGCCGGGCCCTCTCCATCCGTGAAATCAGAACCTCCTTCTGGTCGGGTCCCGAGCTTCAATTTTTCAATGTCGAGATCGGCGGGAAGGGAGAAGAGAGACCGCTGGCGTCGATTGCCAAGATCCGGATCGGCATCCAGCTTCTTCCGCTCCTCTGGCGGCATTGGGTCATCCGGGAGATCCATCTGGTCGATCCGCGCTTTTTCCTGTCGCGGGATTCCGAGAGGGAGTGGAATTTTGAAGATCTCATCCAGGATGGGAAGGATGGAAAACCGGGGAAATGGAAGGTCTCCAACCAGGCGAGCGAGATCACCATTCGCCGGGGAGAGATTGCGTTAGTCGATCGGGCCGTTCGGGAAGGTCCCATCCACTGGACCGCCAAGGAGATCGATGCGGCGGCCAGCCGCTTTTGGCTGGGAAGGGAGGTTCGCCTCCGGATCGATGTGGTTTCAATCTGGCGGGGGGACGAGGCCGGAAAGGCCGCCCGTCTCGGTATCACCGGCGTGATGCGCGGGGGCCGGGAAACGGTGGATTTCAAAAAAGGAACGGCGGATCTGACGGCCACCTTGACCGGGTTCGATTCCGAAATGGTCCGCCCCTATCTTCGTTCCAAAGCGATCCCCCCTTTTATTTTTAAGACCGGGACCTTTCATATTCAGGCGAATAGCCGCGATTTAATTCATGCGTCGGTCCTCTTCCGTTCCCCCCTTTTTCGTCTTCAAGGGATTTCGAACGACGGTCTGATTTTTTTGTTTCCGGGTGTCGATCCGGTCGAGGTCGGCCAGGCGGAGTGGGACTACCACGATCAGAAGGGCCGTCTGACATTACAGAGACTCCATCTGAAGAAATCAAATCTGGAGTCGATCGCTTTCGAGCTGTTTCCTCCGTCGGAAAAGGCCCAATGGAATTTCGAAACCTCCGGCCAGATTGCTCTGCCCGATCTGGCGGAGGTCCTTGCCTCGAAGCACTTTGAGATGGATCAGCTCGAACGGATGAAGCCGAAGGGAATGTTGGAGATCGCGGTTGCGGCAAAAATTCCCCTGGAAGGTTCGGACGGGATTGACCTGCAAGGGCGGGTTGCATTAAAGGGGGCCGAATTGACACCGATCGCGTCGATGAAACCGGTTCGTAAGGTCGAAGGGACGGCCCGGTTCGAGCAATCCCGTCTGGAGGTTGAATCGATTCAGGGGGAATGGGGAGGGGCCCCTTTTAAAATCACCGGCCGGATGCCGCATGTTTTAAAAAAAGGGGTTGAATTTAATTTCGAGGCGCCGTTTCTCGATCTGGGAAGCCTTTTTTTACCTCACGACGCTTTGCCAAAGAAAAAGGCGGAGCCTTCGGCCCCCCGCGAACAGAGCGAGATCAAGACGCCGCCATCCGAAAAGCGCCGAGGATATTGGGTGGGGCTGGTCAAGATCGATCACCTCAAGGTGGGAGGATATGATCTGAAAGGGTTTAAAAGCGCGGCGACCTATGAGGAGCGGACGCTCCAGCTTCAGGACGTGGAGGCGCGCGTGGCCGGCGGATCGTTGAACGTCAACTTCGCGCAGACCTATTTTCAGCAAGACGGCACCCTCTCCCTGGCGATGACCCCGAATATTTCGAATGTCGATTTTGAAGAGGCATTGAAGAACTTTCATCAAAATGACGACCGGCCGTTTATGTCGGGTCAATTTCTGATGGTGGGAGGGGTCGATACCGAGGGGAGAAACCTTGAAGAATTCAAAGAGAATTTAAGGGGAAATCTGGCCGTCTATTTTGAAAATGGGACGCTCTACCGGTTCAAGGCCCTTGGCCGGATCTTCACCCTGATGAATCTCCGGCGGCTGCCTGACCTGAATGAAAAAGGGCTTCCGTATCGGGTGATTTCCGGAAAGCTGGCGATCGATAAAGGAAGGGTCACCCTGCATGACGCGGTCATCTTCGGCCGCGACGTTCGGATAATCGCCAAAGGGACGATTAATCTTCCCGATGAGCGTCTCGATTTGGAAATGGGGGTTCAGGTTTTTAAGTTGCTCGATGAAGTCATCCAGGAAATTCCGATCGGCAGCCAGCTGATTCTGGGGAAAGACAAGATGTTTATTGCCGCTTACTTCGACGTGGAGGGAACGATCGACGATCCCAAGGTGAAGTTCCGTCCGCTCAAGTCGATAAAAAAATCGGTCCTCAGCATCATCGAGCGGATTCTGAAGTTTCCTTTCAAGCCGAGGCTCTTCGCAAAAGAGGGGGGTTGAAGCAAGAGAGGGGGGGCAGTCCCTTATAAATTCGATTTCGGCCCGTTTGTCTGCTTGTTGAACTTTCTTAAGTCTTTGAAGATCTGCAGCAGCCGGGGTTTGTTGTTCTCGTAGAACGGAAACGGGTCCTCGACGGCGGCGTCATTTCGGGTGGTGACTTGTTGCTGCGCAATTCCAGAGACGTTCAACGGGAAGACCGCCTTATAATCGCGGTCTACATAGGCGACGTCATTCCAGGAAGCGATAATCGTAAAGTCGCGGCTGCTCTTGCCGAACAGGTCGTATCCGAGCGAATAGTCTTCCGGCGGATTGGTCACCCCGAGAAGGGGAAGGAGAGTCGCGGGAATGTCGAGATGGCTTGACATCTGTTTGACCTCCGCGGCCGGACGGCCCGGCGCCCAGATCACCAGCGGAACGCGAATCTGCTCTTCGGTAAATTCGGAGTTATGCCCCCACCGCCCTTTCTCCATGAATTCCTCGCCGTGATCTCCGGTAATTACCACAATCGTGGAGTCGAGCAGGGCATTTCTCTCCAGGTATTCTAAAACCCGGCCGATCTGGCTGTCGAGGTGGTGAACGGCGTTGATGTATCGGTTTTTGATCAGCCCGATGTCTTTTTGAAGGTCCATCGTCGCATAATTCATCTCTTCCAGATACGGCTCTCTGATGACGCTCTCTTTCGGGAAAAGATATCTCGCATGGGGAGACTCGAAGAACATGAAGGTCATAAATGGTTTTGAGGGATCCCGATGGTCTAGGAACTTTAAGATGTCGGAAACATTTTCGCGGTCCGCCTGCCAGCCCGCCGCCGGCGCGGCCTGATGGAGATGCGGGTCCGGAATCCTGGCGAACAGTGTTTTATCGAATTCGGGATAGGAAAATGTCGCGCTGGTGAACATCTCCATCTGGTATCCATCCTTCATCAACAGATCGACGATCACAGGGCCGCGCCGCTCCTCCAGAAAGGGAAACCAGTAAGAGCCGTACAGACCGTAAAACATGGAGAAGAGACCCATCCGCGTTCCATTCCCTCCGCTGTAGTGATTCTCGAACCGGGCGGCTTTTTTGGAAAAGGCCCAGGTCGCCGGCATGATCTCGGGATCGAGCATATCGGCCCGCAGCGATTCGGAAACCAGCCAGACGATGTTGAGCGGGCGGTGATCTTTTGTCTGGACGATCGGCCGGAGAGGATATTGAAGCGCCATTGAATCGACATTCATTTTAAAGGAGGGGTCCCGCGCCACCTTCAATCCGAGCGATTCCCCGAGGCGCCGGATTTTGAGCGGCATGTAGAGGGGGAATGCCCTTGATGCCGCCATGACCGGCGCGTATCCTTGAAGATGACTGATTCCATAAGTGAACGCATTTCCGGCGGTCAGCAACAGCAGCAAGACGACCAGGGAGGCGACAAGCCGCCGGGTGAAGAGGGTTCGCAGGGTCTCCCGGATCCGGTTAAGGGTGAGGAGGAGAACCAGCAGGGAAGATTGAATCACGATGATGGCAATCACAATCAGCGCGACGGTGAACATCGTCGATTGGCCGCTCTCCAGCGACTCAATGCCGCCCTTGGTAAAGACCAGGTTCCAGACAAACCCGTTGAGGTGGAACCCATAAAGCCGGTAAATGAAGGCGTCTGCGAAGAGGAAGGTCTGAACGAGCGCAAAAAGAAAGATCGCGAAACCATAGACGATCCATGTTCTTAAAGCCGGCCCATTCCTGAAAAAACGATCGAGGAGGCGCCAGTAAAGAAGCCTGTTCAGGAGCAGGACGGAAATCAATGCAGGGAACAAATAGAGAAGGGTATAAGTAATATAGGCGGCGGAGACAAAAAAAAGAGTCAATGGGCCGGGATAGTTAAGGCCCTTTATAAATGAGAAGGTGTTCACCAGAGTCACGGCGTACGTAAAAAGAAAATATTGCCATAAAATGGTGGATCGCCTGCCCGACTCCTGCATTTTTGCCCTCCGTATGCCAGGCAATAGTATCATATAATTTTTTTAAAGCAACGATCTTGGCGATTGTCTTCTCAGAGAATCTTATGATTTAGAAGAAAAGAAAGATCGGTTTATCCTCCGGGCAAGGGAATTTCTTTCTCCATATATTAAGGATACTCATTCAACTCTGACGGAAACACGGCAGAATCATGACAGGGGATTGTTATGTGCTGGGGGTTTTCGTGAGCGGAACCACTTCAAATTCAGAAGATGATCGAAGATTTCTCCGAGGCGGTGCCATTATGTTTTTCTTCAACTTTTCCTAGTCGCTATAAATCTCGTACCTTAGGAACCTTCCTGAATTATCCAGCCAGATGAGAAGCCATTCCGAATCGATCCTTATAAATGCATCACGCTGTAGACCCAAATAGTAGATCATATCTCGTCCTGTACTCTGAAAGTATAAAGTATCGTCAGACGGGCCGAGGAGATTTTCTATTTCCAAGCGTGTTTTTCCGGGCAAAACATGATCGACGACATCTTTGAGCATTTTTTGGCGTGTCGTGACGGGTTCTTCAAGGGATGGATCCAATTCCTGGGAAAGTTCCCATGATTCTTGCAATTTCCATACGGCCGCATCAAACGGCAGAAAGTCTGATCCTGCCGGAAGGCTGTGAGGAATGATATAGCTCAGAATCAATACCACTATGAATGCAAGAAGACTCGATATAACAAAAACGACGGCGGTTCGGTGTCTTGTTTGTAGACGATAGCCACGGAGGTAATGGGTCGTAAGACCAAATAGCCCCCAAAGTCCAAGAAAAAGAAGGATCATAAAAAAAAGGAGGAATGATAAGACATAAAGGAAAAAGAAAGCTGAACCAGCAAACGCTGGATACCGCCTCGATAAAAGGGGCAATGAGAGGTAAAGGATCACAAGGAGAAACCAAAGAAAAGATCGATTGCCTATGAGAGCCCATCCTTTAATAGTTTGCAAAAGAGAACCTCATGGCCGCCATTCCAAAAGCAAAGATGAAACCATAAAGAAAACTGTCTATCCGAAGAGGTGTTTTCCCTTGTTTTCCCGCTGGGCACCCAATGCAGACATGACGAGACCTGCCAGAATGGGGGCCACAAATAGACTGACGCAGGTAACCTTCTTTTAGAGTATACACGACCGGAATGACTCTACCCTTCGTTCTTTTATTGGCTTTCGCCATTGGATTCAAGGTGGAGAGTATTGGAATAAATATGGGTTTAATGTGGGTGGGCGAAGCCGTTAGGTTTTGACGAATTCACCTAGGATCTCCAGGTGTCCCGTCTGCGGGAACATGTCGAACGGCTGGAGCTTTTTCAGAAAATATTTCCGGTCGAGCAGAACGCGTGCGTCCCGCGCGAAGGTCGCCGGGTCGCAGGAAAGATAGAGGATCTTCCGAGGGCCGAGGGAGGCGATCCCCTGCATGACCGTCTTGCCGGCCCCTTCGCGCGGCGGGTCGAGGAAGACCTGGCTGTACGCCTGCTTCTCTTTGGGGGCGCGCCGCACCCCCTCTTCGGCGGAGGAGGCTTGGAGGGCGACATTGCCGAGACCGGCGGTCTGAAGATTCCATCGGGCATCCTCAACGGCGGCGCGATTTCCCTCCACGGCGGTGACGGCGCCGGCCCGCTCGGCGAGAAAGAGGGTAAAGTTGCCGATCCCGCTGTAGAGCTCTAAGATCCGGTCGTCCGGCAGAGGCGCGGCCCAATCGAGAACCGTTCCGATCAGGAGAGCATTGACGGCGGGATTGACCTGCGAGAAGGCGCGGTCGCTGATCCGGAAGCGCTTTTCACGCACGGTGTCGATCAGGAAGTTCTCTCCGAAGACATGCCAGCCCCGCCGATTGCAGACGAGGACCCCCTTCAGCGGCAGGGTCTGCCGCAACGTCTCGTAGAGCCCCCCTCCCCGGTCGGGAGGGAATTGATCGCCTCGCAGGAGGATCAGAAAATCACCGGAAGAAACCCCCTGCAACTCGACCTCCTGGAGCCGGTCGCGGTTCAAAGATCCGATCATCGCCTCAAGACCCGCATTCAGCGGCTGGATTAAAAGAGGGCAGTGTTCCACCGGGACGATCTGATGGCTCTTCAGCCGGTAATAGCCGACCTCTCCCCGCTCGACCTTCAGCTGAGACCGAGTCCGGTAATGGAAGGGGAGGGGAGAGGGAATGGGCGGAAGAAGAGTCTCAGACGGGATTTTACCGATCCGTGCCAGGACCTCTCTGAGCGCTTCGGCTTTGTAGCGAAGCTGCGCCTCTTCCGGAAGGTGCTGGAGCTGGCAGCCGCCGCAGATCGTGAAGACCGGACAGGAGCCTTCCCTCCGTTCGGGCGATGGGGCGAGAATCCGGACGAGCGCCGCCTCGGCATAGGCCTTCTTCTCTCGGACGATTTCCGCCTCGATCCGTTCTCCCGGAATGGTGAAGGGGACGAAAAGAACGCGGCCTTCGTGACGGGCGAGTCCGTCGCCGCCATGGACGATCTTTTCGATTTGAAGGGGGAGGATGCGATCAGGCAAGCCGGCCTCTATTAAAATAGGTCTCCTCAAGCGACCGAGTAGGTCCGTCAGGAGCAACATGACGTTGAAAGATTACGACCTCCTGGAAGTGGTTGCAGGTAGAAACGAAAACCACGGCGTTCTATTAAAATAGGTCTCCTCAAGCGAAAAATTATCAAGGCCATGCTTCGATGGCCGACCTACCCGGCGGCGTTCTATTCGTCGCTCGGCGCCTCGATGCCGAGGAACTTCATCTTGCGGTAGAGGTAGGTGCGCTCGATCCGGAGCGCGTCGGCGGTTTGAACGATATTCCAGCTGTTTTCGTTCAGTTTGGCGAGGATATGTCCCTTTTCGAAATGGTTTCGCGCCTCTTTCAGGGAGGCGGGGACCGGCGGCACGCTCAGAGAAGGGGCGACGGAGCCCGGAGACGAAGTTTCGTTCCGGATGAATTCCGGGAGGTCTGGCGGGACGATGACCGGGGAAGGAACCATGATCATCATCCGTTCGACGATGTTTTTAAGCTCCCGGACGTTTCCGGGCCAGGCGTATTGCTTCAAAATCGTGACCGCCTCCCGGTGAATCTCTTTCGGTTTGATCCCTTGTTCGTGGGAGACTTCTTCGATGAAATGAGAAAGGAGAAGGGGGATGTCGCCCCTTCTCTCCCTGAGGGGAGGGACCTGCAGCGGGATCACGTTGAGGCGGTAGTAAAGGTCTTCGCGGAACGCCCCTTTCTTAATCTCCTCCCCCAGGTCTTTATTGGAAGCGGCAATGACCCGGACATCGACCTTGACCCGCTCGCTTCCGCCGACCCGGTAGAACTCCTGCTCCTGCAGGACCCGCAACACCTTCGATTGGGTCGCGAGCGCCATATCCCCGATCTCGTCCAGAAAGAGGGTGCCGCCGCTGGCGAGTTCGAACTGCCCCTTCTTCTGCTGCTGCGCGCCGGTAAACCCCCCCTTCTCATATCCGAAAAGTTCGCTTTCGATCAGGTTCTCCGGAATGGCCGCGCAGTTGAGCTCTAGAAAAGGGCCGCTGCGGCGGGGGCTCTGCCGATGAATGGCCCGGGCGACCAGCTCTTTTCCGGTGCCGTTCTCTCCGGAAATGAGGACGCGGCTCTGGGAGGGTCCCGCCATGTTGATCTGCTCCTGCAACTGGAGGATGGCGGGGCTGGCGCCGACCATCTCATATTTTTTTTCCATCAGTTGCTTGAGGGTCCGATTTTCCTGGCGCAATCGAAATTCGGTCAGGGCATGCTTGACCATCAAGACCACTTTTTCCAGCGAGATCGGCTTTTCGATGTAATCGTAGGCGCCGAGCTTGATCGCCTTCACCGCCGTTTCAATCGAGCCGTGTCCCGACATCATGATGATGATGATCTCCGGATAGAGGACTTTCAGTTTTTTCAAGATCTCAATGCCGTCCGGCTCCGGCATCCAGATATCGAGCAACATCATCAACGGCGGATTCGATTGGACCAGACGGATGGCGTCCAGCCCGTTCTCCGAGGTCCGGATATCATACCCTTCGTCCATGAGAATACCGCCGAGGGTGGTCAGGATCGACGGCTCGTCGTCGACAATGAGAATGGAGTCAGCCATCATGGGTTCCTGTTAAATGGGGAATTCAATACTGAAGAGGGTACCCTTCGGTTGGCGCGGCGTTACCCGGATCTGGCCATTATGATCCAAGATGATTCGATTTACAATGGCAAGACCGAGGCCGGTTCCCGTTTTTTTTCTCGAAAAGTAGGGAAGAAAAAGCTTATCGAGATCGTCCGGAGAAATGCCGCTCCCCTCATCGGTCACCTCCACCCGGACCTTCTGCTGCGGGAGATCAAAAGCGGTCATCAGATTCAGGCGGCCGTGCCCCTGCATCGCTTCGATGGCGTTTTCAAAGAGATTGACGAAGACCCGCTTGATTTGATCCCTGTCCAGATTGAGGAGCGGGACGGTTTCGTCAAAACTCGATCCGATCACGATCTCCCGATGGCCCGCGCGATAAAGCGAGATCACCTCCTGAAGGATCGGTTCGATCTTCTGAGGGGTGCGGCGGGGGGCCGGCATCCTCGCAAAATTGGAGAATTCATCGACCAGCATTTTCAGCCCGTGGACCTCGTTGATGACGATCTGGGTCGATTCGTCGAAGATTTTATCAAAGTCGTCGGAGCGTTCGAAATATTTCTTTCTCAGCCGTTCCGTGGAGAGCTGGATGGGGGTCAACGGATTTTTAATTTCATGCGCGATCCGCCGGGCCACCTCCTGCCACGTGGCCAATTTCTGCGCCCGGATCAGTTCGGTCAGGTCGTCAAAGACGATCACGAATCCCAGGAGAGGCTCCCCTTCCCCCTTTAAAACGGAGAGGGCGATCCGCAGCGTGAGCAAGTTCTTCCGGACCTCCAGAACGATCTCCTCCTCGAGCGACTCTTTTTTCTGCAGCTCGATCCGCTGAAGGATTTCGGCCATCCGCCCCATCTTTGTCGAGACGAAAAAGGAGGTATAGTTGTTTCCGATTGCTTCGGCCGCCTGCACGTTGAGGATTTTTTCGGCGGCCGGGTTGAAGGTGGTGATGGCCCCTTTTTCATTGACCGAGATCACCCCCGTCGCGACATGCTGCAGGACCCCTTCCATATAGGCGCGACGCCGGTCCGACTCGCGGTTGGATTCCCGCAGCGATTGGTTTGCATCCTCCACTTTTTCATGGCTCTGCTTCAGGTCCGCCGTCATCTTATTAAAAGAATCGACCAGCACCCCCAGCTCGTCGGTCGCCTGGACGTCGATGTGAAAATTCAGATCTCCCTGCGCCACCGCCTCGGTTCCCTCCGCCAGCTTTTGAATCGGCACCGTAATGCTTCGGGCCAGATAAAATCCAAACCAGATGGCGGAAAAAATAATCAGGAGGACGATAATAAAAAAGGAGAGGATATAGCTCCCCTTGATCGGATTTTTAAACGCCTTAAGCTGTTTGTACTCTTCCAGCGATTTTTTGATGTCTTCCATCTTCCCGACCAGGGAGGGGGGAATCAGCTGGTCGACAATCAGAATCGCCGCGGTCCGGTTTTTTACTTTGATCGCATGGACCCCCCGGATAAAATCTCCCTGGGCGGTCGATTGAACCGATGTGACCGGACGGCCGGTTTTGGCCGTTTGCTCTAGCAGCGCAGGGGTCGGGGGGAGAAGGCCGGAGGGTGTTTGCGGCGGGCTTTGGACGCTCGTTGCAAGCGGCTGGAGCACCGGGGTGAAAAGATGGACCCCCTGTACCCCGTATTCCTGCTGCTGGTCCTGTAGAAATCCGGTAAGCTCCTCATACGGTCCTTCCAGAAGATTCCGTTCCAAGAGGGTGCGGCCCAGCTGCTCCGAATAGACGGCGACGGTCTGCTGGCTTTTTTCATAGTAGTCTTGCGCGATTTCCAGCGAATGATCGAGCGATTTTTCAACCTGAATGGAAAACCAGTTTTCAATGCTGCTGGTCAACAGGCCGCTGGCAACGACAAAAAGGAGGATGGAGGGGATCATGGAGAGTCCGAGGAAGGCGGCCACCAGCTTGCTTTTTAAACGTGTTTTTTTCGGTTCCTGTCTCCTCTCAAAATAAAGTTTGATAAGGTTGCGCGAGAGAAGAAGAATCAAAAGAATCGCCAGGGTGATGTTGACGTTCACCAGGGTCAGAACAAGGATGTTGGTCGAAAAAAGAGAAGGGCTTTCGATGCCGCGGAAGAGGAGCACGGTGAGGGTCACCGACAAGGCCAGAAAGAGGGCGGTGATCCAGACGGGCCGAAGGGTATTCTTCGCTTTCGGCTTTTCAGTTTTGGGATCGTTTGAGCTCATTGCATTCATGTGCGGGGTCTCTGCCGGGAGAGCCTGCCGGTTTCCAATCGTTACGCCCGGTTACCTTCCCGCGCCCTCATCCCCCCCTTTGGAAAGAGAGGGTATCCGAATCAGACCAGGGGGTATCCAGCTCCAAAAAGGGAATGAAAAAAAGAAAGTAGTCGACATACAAAGGAAGCTTGGCCGCTTTCATCTGAGATTTCACGCTCACATAATATCGATATCGCGATTTTAAAATTTGAGCCGGCGCAATCTTTACATGATCGACCCGAGAGACCTTCTGCTTCATCCCCTCAAAATCGTCAAACAGGCTTTCGGCGGCCTTCTCGCCCTCAAAATGGGTGACGCGATATTGTTTTTTAAGGGTATCGTACTTTACCGTAATTCGAACCGTTTTCGAGAGGACCTCTTCATCAAACCAGTTTTTTTCTTTTCGCTTTAACAGAAGGTAGTAATAGAAGTCTTTTGGAATGCCGTTCTGGATGTCTTTTATAATTTCGCCGTTAAAGCCCGATACGAGCTCGGCCGAAACAACGATCTGCTCATCGATGACCTCGGCCTTGACGTTCTTAATCCGTTCTTTTCCCGCTGCCGCGACGGTGGAGAGCGGGATGTGTTGAACGAGCAGCGCGGCGAGGAAAACCAGGACGGGGAAGAAAAGGGGTCTTTCGTGACTCATTCGATCATGATTCCTGAGCGATCTTCTTCTGCCATTCCGCTTGGAAATCGGCATAACGGATCATAAAGACCTCTTCAAAGACCAGGGGAAAGGAAGCGGTGGAGGCCAATTTTTCCAGAAGGAGCTTCATCCGAAACAGACCATAGCGATCAATTAAATAGCCGGTGGCGGAGCGGCTTTCTTCGTAAGCCCGGTGGGCGGTCGATTCATCATAGTCCATGAAAGAGCCGTGCAGCGCCTCCAGAGGAATGAGCGGAAGGGGGAGGCGGTGGCGACCTTTTTGGTCTTTCTCTTCAAAAAATAACGCGAGCCCTTCATTCAGCCAGGTGGGTGTCTTTCCCTGAGAGAGCTGATGGACGAGCGCATGGGTATATTCATGGTAAATCAGCTTTTTCAGCAACGCTTCGTTTTGAACGGTTCCGCCGATCGGGAGATGAATTCTACCATCAAAGAGTCCCTTTGTCCACGCGGGACTTTGCGTGACGTCCCGAAACTGCTGATCGGCATAAAGGACGGCAAAGATGGTCTTTTCCGGATAGTAGGAAAGCGCTTGTCCGATGTCGCGATACGCCTCTTCAAGCAGATGCAGGACTCGCCGGTGATCTTCCCCTCCGCGTCCGTCGAACAACAAGGTAAACCGGCCCGTTCCCTCGCTCTGGAAATTCGAAAAAATTTTCGACTCTCCCTTCAGCTTTTCAAGGCGGACCGAAAGGGCCCGATCTCCGGGATCGAGCTCGATGGCCTTTTCCCATGCGGACTGGGCCTTTTCGAACGCGTTTTGTCCGTATGCGATCTCTCCCAGAATTTTGTAGGCGGTCGCCTCTTTCGGATTCAGGGCCAGCGCGGTCTGGAGCGACGCGGCGGCGGCGTTCTCTTGTTGCATCCGATAGAGGGCGACGGCATTCCCGAGATGGTATGAAGATTCTCCTTTGAAGAATCGAAGGGCCGATTCAAAGTGGGGGCCCGCCTCCCCGAAGCGCTTCAGCCGAATCGCCTCCCATCCGAGCTGGGCGTGCGCCTGCGCCACGTTTTTCTGTAGGACGGCCTCCTCTTTATTCTGTTCCAACGCCTGGCCGAAAAATAAAAGGGCCTCCTGGTAACGGCCTTCGTTAAAATGGAAGAGGCCCTTCTCATTCAGAAAAATCCAGAACGGCGGTTCCCGGGAGGAGCGATCCGTCGGGGCGATGGGGCGGGCCGAGAGCAGCGGGGGGAGGGGGGCCTGAAGGGAGGAGACCAGGTCGGATTGGAAATCCTGGGACGGGGGTGGCGTCTCCTTATTAAAGAGAGAGGCCAAAGAGAGGGCGAGTATTCCAACGGCCAGGATGAAAAGGGAACGCTCTCTGGAAGAAATGGACATCTTGCCCGATCCTCTGTGGGGCCGGTGGGTTTTCCCAACGGCTGGGAGGCGGCTTTCCGAACGCCTCCTTTCGGGGGAATTTTAAAACGCGTGCCCGAGGGTAAAGTGAACGGCCCAGGGGCTCTCCTCCGCCTCGCGATTTAATTTGTATCCCCAGTCGAGCCGGAAGGGGCCGACGGGAGTATTATACCGCAATCCAATGCCGGTGGTGGACTTGATCTCGGAAAGGGCGACGTCCCGGTATTTCTGCCAGACATTTCCATGGTCGAAGAAAAAGACCAGCCCGAGTGATTTGGGAAGCGCGATTCGAAGCTCTTCATTGAAGATCAGCATGGTGTTTCCTCCCGTCGGCTGTTGATCGATCAAGGTCACCCCCCGGATGCCGAGCTTATCCTGATCATAACCGCGGACGGTGCTCCTCCCCCCCAGAAAAAACCGTTCCGTCAGCGGAACCAATTCGGTTTCGCCGAACCGGTCGGCAATCCCTGCGCGGGCTGAAAAGGCAAAGACCCATTTTGACGAGAGGGATCGATACCAACTGCTTTGGAGGGTCATTTTAAAAAATTGGGCCTCCGAGCCGAAAACCTGGGCGGCGTGGCGGAAGGTGATGCCGTTGACGGAGCCGTGCCGCGGATTGAAGGGATCGTCTCTCGTATCGCGAATCATCGAAGGATTGATGCTGGCGATCCGGACCCGCCCGATGTCTTCCTCCGTCTGGAGGGCGGCCGGATCGACGTTGGTGAGGTCGTTCTCCTCAAATTGGTAGAGAAGAGAGGCTTTCACCGTTTCCGAAAAGCTTTTGTCGAAACCGGCGGTGCCGCTGATCGTTTCCCGATCGAACGCCTCCTCTTTGAGGTCGAGATAGGCGGCCACAAGGCGGAGGTCGATGTCTTGCGAAAAGATCCAGGGTTCTTTATAGTTGAGGGTATATTTCTCCTCGATGCTGCTTCCTTCCGCTCGGGCGCTGATCTCCCGCCCGGTTCCAAAAAGATTTCGGTGGGCGATTTCAAAGAACCCTCGAAGCCGTTCCCGGTCGGCATACCCGAATCCGAATTCCAGGGCGATACTCGGCCTTTCCACCACGGTCAGCTCAACATCCTGGACCGTCGGGTCGGTCTCGGAGGGAATGGGATTGAAATGGACGACGGAAAAGTGGCCGGTCCGATAGAGCTGTTTTTGGCTGTTGAGGATCTTTTCCGGATTGTAAGGCTCCCCCCTTTTGATTGTGATCTCCCGGAGAAGGACCGGATCCTGAGTGCGGCTGTTTCCCTGAAGACGGATCTCTCCGAGATGCACCTGTTCCCCTTCCCTGATCCGATACCGGACCGAGGCGCCGGTCTGGTCGTCGGAAAAGCGCACCTCCGATTCGACGCCGGCGTGAAGATATCCTTCCTTTCTATAATGAGACAGAATCTGGCGCCCCCCCTCTCTCACCATCGCGTCGTTCAGCGGCAGGGCAGGATGAACGGCCAGCTCTTTTTTAAGTGTCTCCCCGGGAAGGGCCCGGTTCCCTTCGATTTCGACCGTCTCGATCCGGGTCCGGATTCCCTCGTCAATATTAAATTGAATCGTTGCAAATTTTCTCGAGGGATCCCATTCGGTTTTAGAGGCGACCTTCACGTTTCGAAAGCCCTCTTTCTTATAAAAACCGGCCAGCGCATCGACATCCTCCTCGACGGCCCGCTCCGTGTAGCGGCTTTCCCTCCAAAATCCTTCTTCTTCAAGGTGAAGCAGTTTTTTAAGGCGTTTTTCCGGGAAGGCGTGGTGGCCGGTAAAGGCGATTTTGCGAATTTCCGCCCGGAACCCGCTCTCAATTTTAAAATGGGCCTCCATTCTGTTTTGTTCGGGAAAGCGCCGGGAGAAGGCGGTCACCTTGGCGAAAGGATATCCTTTGCGGCGGTAATAACCCTCGATCCGGCGGGCGCTCTCTTCGAGGATGTCCTCTTCGTCGCTTTGCTCCTCTTTGATGAGAAGGCGTCTTTCTAATTCTTCCCTGTCGAAGGGAAGATCCCCTTCGAAAATCACCTCTATTTTATTGGAAGAGGCGATCGGAACCTGAATATCGACCTCGTTGCTTTCCGCGAGAAAGGTGATGACGGGAGGACCGACGACCGCCTTCAGATACCCCTCTTTTTCATAAAACTTTCTAAGGCGCCGGAGGTCGTCCTCCAAGACCCCGAACTCGTAATACTCTTTTCCCTGGGATCTGATCCCAATGACAAAAAGGAGGGTGAGGTCCGATAAGCGCTTTTCTCCTTCGAATGAAATGTTTCGAATGCGCGTTCGCGTTCCTTCGCTGATATTGAGCGAGACATTGATCTCCCGGCGATTTTCGATCGCAGGTTTAAAGCGGGAGGAAAACCGGGCCTGAAAAAATCCCTTGTTCCGGTAGAGAGAGCCGATGCCGGAAAGGGCGTTTTCCCAGCGAGTCTCGGTAAACTCGTCTCCCGGCTTGAATGCCAGGGCATGAAGGATCTCTTTTTCTGAAACGAAATGGTTTCCGGAGAGGTCGATCGAGGCGAGGAGACGCTTTTCAACCATCACGAATTGAAGAATCACCTTCTCTCCGTCAAAGGGGGTGACTTCCACCCAGATGTCTTTGAATTTCCCGGTCTGGTAAAGTTGCGCGATTCCCTGGCGGATCTGGCGGGTCCGGTACCGGTCCCCCGGCCGGATGCCGACCCGTTTGAAAAGGTCGACGTCGGAGAAATTCTCCGTCTGATCGAATGTGATCTGGTGGATGACTTTCCCTTCCCATTCTGCGGCCGGAAGATGAGCGCCGTAATTTTCCGCGCCAGGACCTGCTTTAAGGGGAGACGGAAGGATCATCAAGAAGAGAATAACCGCTAAAATAAGTTCTAGCGCGAAAAATTTACGGCGCTCCGTTACCTGAATTCGAATCGAAATCGAAGATCCCCCCCTATCTGTCCTTTGTCCCCTCGTTTTCCAACCAGCGATATATTTTTATTTACTTCATACACCATCCGGATGAGGTCCTCTTCCGAAGGATCGAGCGTGGTTTGATAAATCACCAGCAGGCGTCCTTCCATGAGGCTCTTCTCGGCGGTCAGCCGGGTGCCGCTCGATGATTTGGTCCCGCTGGTGTAGGGATCGACCTGAATCCGGTCGACCCCGGTTAATTTTTGGATCGACCCTTCCAGGAGTTCGGAGACGACAAAAGAGGTCGCCTCGCTCCCGCCCCCCCCCCTTTGGGCCTGTGCGATTTCCGCGGTTGTTTTTCCCAGGGTCAGAAGCGCGAGAATATCCGCTTCTGGGAGAGAAGGAAAGGAGGTGAGGGTCAAGGTAAACCGGGAGAGGGTCCCCGTCAGGCTGAGGTCGATCGCATAGGTGATGTTGCTCGAAAAATTCCGGACCTCCGTCTTTGCTTTGACATCGAAGGTCGGATCGATTTTATTCGGATTGAGAAATTCCATCGACCCGGAAAGAATTTTAAAATCATTCCTCCGGAAATAGACATGGCCTTCCGGGAGATCGATCCGGCCGATGAGGAGCGGGTCATCGAAAGAGCCTTTCAGAAAAAGATCGACCTCCAGCGGTATTTTTGCAATGTTATTGTTGATCCAAATTTCTTCCTTCCCGTATAAGTGAACGTTCAATATCGTCCGGCCGATCACGGGGGTCTCCGGGGTAAAAGAGGCCTCGCGGGTTTTCCCGGAATTGACGACCAACGATTTCAGATCGATTCGTTTTTCATAGATTGCCTTCTTCAGTGTCAGCTCGCCCTGGAGGGTCTGGGTTGTCCCCTTTCTTTGGAAGAGAAGTTCTCCGTCGAGGGTGGCTGCCAGATCGGGGAGGAGATGAACGCGCGCCTCATCCAGCGTGAGAATAAATGAAAACGGTCCGAGTTCAAACCCGGCGAGATCGGCCTTTCCGTTACCCTGAAATCGCCCCCGCCCCATTTCGCCTTCCAGCGTTTCGAGGATCAACTGCCGCTCGTTAAAAGCCACGGCGAGCGAAGAGATATGAACGGTCTGGGGGAGGGTCGCCGTTCGAACGGTCCCGTTTTGCAGGGTCAACGCCCCCCGGATCTGGGGCTGTTCCCACCGGTCCGAGATCCGAAGATCGAGATAGGCCGTCCCTTTTCCGGAGGCGATTTCCTTTGTAAAAAATTTAATCAGGTTTAAGTCGGCCTCTCCATTCACGAACAGATCCCACTCTTTCAAAACCGTCCAGCCGCCGTGGAACTCCAAAGCGGTATTTTCTCCCTTGAACCGGGCGGTCTCAAACCGAAAAGCCCCTTCCGTGGAAGAAAGGGTGACCGGCCCGTCGTTCTCGATTGCATAGCCGCTGAAATCGGCCAGCACCTCGGTCAATGCGCCGGAGACGCCGGCCTGATCGAGGCGCGAGAGTTTTCCGGTCCCTTTCAATTCGCCCGACGCCAGGAGACGCAGGCTTGACAGGGCCGCCGGAAGCCGGCTTTTTAAAAATGGATCGATCTGAAGCCGGTTGAACCGGCTTTGGAATGAAAAGGGATACTGCTCCGTCAGGGCGATCTCTCCGGTCAAAAGAAAATTCTTTTCCGGAAAGGTCCCCTCCACCTGAACCGATTGATCGGCCCATTTGACCTGGACCGTTCCGCTGACCCCGTCCATCTCACCATATTGAAGCTGTTGCGCCGAGGCGATCACCTTCAGCGACGGTTTTTTAAATGTCCCCTTCCCGAAAACTTCAAGCGCCACTTGACCGGAGAGGAGCGGGAGGCGCGACTGGAAAAACCGGGTTTCCTCGATTCGGAGCCGGTTCGCTTTCAGGGCCAGCCTGTAAGTCCCGTCATAGCCGATCTCGCCTTCTCCCTCGATGCGGCTTTTTCCCTGATCCAATACCACCTTCCGGAGAAGGACCTCTTTCTCCGTGACGGTCAGCGAGACTTTCCCGCGGTCAAAGCGCTCCCCGTAGAGGGCGCCCTTTGAAAGGACAAGGGGTCCACGGACGGAGAAAGCTCTGGGGGTTCCTTTAATCGAAAGCCGCCCGGTCGCCCGCGTCTGAAGCGGAACAGAGAGTTTGAACAGTGTGATGAATTCCTGCGGATCGGCGGCGGCCGCCTCGGCCTCGAAGTCAAAAGAAGGGGAGGCCGGGTCGGCCAGAGAAAGCGTGCCCTTCAAGCGGTAGGGCGGCGTATTTTGCAACGCCCCTTTTCCCGCCGGGGGCGCGTTCAAGAAACCTTGATCGAAAACCACCTCTCGTCCACGGGAAACAAAGGCCGCGCCGAAGGTCCCGAACGGTTGTTTGAGAAGCGTCCACTGATCGAGCGCCACCTCTCCCTGAAACGAAAAGGGGGCCTCTTTTTCGGAGAGCCTACCCTGCAGGCGCATTCGTCCGGTGACCGGAAGATGGACCGCCTCGGCGATTCTTTGGATCTCTTCGCTCGCCACCTGGGTGTCGAGCCGCCATCCCGCTTCCGGGGTCCATTCCCCCTGAAAGCTGGCCTTCGTGCCGGGGAGAGAAACCGTGCCGGGCCCAAACGTCCACCGCCGGTCGGACCACTTCCAATCGAGTTCGCCTGCTTCGAAAAGGGTGATCAGCCGGTTGAGGCGATCGGATTCCTCCGGAATCGGCGCAGAAAAAAGGGAATGCCTTTTCGCGATCAGGCGCCCGGCCGCAACCCAGCCGGCCCCGGACGCGGGGCCAGAGAGAGCGAGGTCGCCGTCGATAAAAATCCCTTCAAGCGATTTCCGCTCCTCTTGGCCGGATGCAAAGAAGGCCCTTCGGGTCTTCTCGAGAGGGATCTGCTTATATTGAAGCGTTACCCGGTAGAGGGGTAAGTTTTCAGGGTCGCCCGGCGCCACTTCCGGCGGGGGAAAAGGGCCCTGGGCCTGGCCGGTAAACGATCCTGAAAAAAGATCCCCGGACAAGGAGGAGAAGGCGATCGTCCCTCCCTCATACGAAAGGTCGGAGGTGAGCGATCCGGTTTCGACGCCGTCGACCCGAAGTTTCGGAAGGGCCACCTTTCCCGTCAGCGCCACCTTTGGAAAAGCGCCGGTCAGGTGGCCGTGCAACGTGATTTCTCCGGCCAGCTTTTTTTCGGAAATCAGGGCGCCCGGAATCAGCGCGGCCAGATCGAACTCTTCGACCGGCAGATGCGCCTCCAGCCGAAGATGGATCGGCGCCTCTTTCCCCACCGGAAAATCTCCCTCCCCTCTCAGAAGGGTCCGGTCCGAGGCGATCACCCCCTTTTTCAGATCAATTTTATCCGGAGTGGCGATCAGGATTCCCTCGATCCGGTCTATCTTTTTTCGGAATTTTTCCGTCGAGGCCTCTCCTGCTCCTCCCGAAAGTGCGATCTCGAACCGGCTCATTTTCAGATCCGGGTCGATCCGCGCATGGATGTTCCGGAGGGAGAAGGTTTTCAGCGTCCCCTCCCCCCGGTAGGACAGACGGCCGTTTTGAATCTGGATCGAGCGGATGATGACCCGCGGAAATCTCTCTTTGCCGTCCTTGAAACCGCGATCAAAAACGAACGGTTTTTCACCGAGGGCCTGAGGGTCTAAGAACAGGGAAGGGGACCGGATATCAATCTGGCGGATAAAAAAGGCCTCGGTAAAAAAGGACCACGGGCTGAAATAGATCTGGATCTCCTCGGCGACCATCATCGGTTCCGACCCTTCGCCGCCCGATTCCGTGGCCACCTTTTTCCCGGTGGTGGAAACGCCGGTCAATATGACGGAGGGAGAGAAGAGACGAACCTGCGCCTGATTGATCTGAACCGGCTGACCGAGGAGCGCCTGCAGACTGTTTTGAGCATCACTTCGGACCTTTTCTGAAATGGACCCGCTTTGGGGGATCAGATAAAAAGAGGCGGCGAGAAAAAAAAGAAGGAGCAAAGAAAAGAGGACCCACTTTTTAGACAAATAGGGCTCCTAATTGCGTCGATAAGAGGGTGATGGGAAGAGAAGGGAGATCCTCACTCTGCTGCGCGCGTGTGGTTGCGAGAAGGAGATCAGGGGCGGCGCTTTTTTTCCATTTCAACGAATTTCATTCTCAAGGTGAAGAGCACCTGCGAAATTAGTGCCTCCTCCTCCTTGCTGAGGTTCCCCTTGGTTTTTTCCTGCAGAAGGCTCAGAAGGTCGATCACCTGCCTTGCCATCGGGAGCTGGACCGATTTTTCGCCCGTCGCGGGATTTGCCTCTTCACCGAGATGAATCAACGCCGATGTGGCCAAAGAAAGGATAAAAGAAGAAAACTGGACCGGAAAGGCGTCCTGTTCGCGCTCTTCGGCCGTTCTGCCGGAAGATCCCCCTCCTTCAGGAGAGGGCGGTTTCTGCTCGGCCATAGAAGGTTTTTCTTGCGGTGGTTTTTTGCCCGAACCCTCCCCTGCCTCGTCCGAAAGGTAGGAGCGACGGTCTCTCACATGGAACCCTTTATCTTCTTCCATCTCTTACCCTCATCCCGGAAATTAAACTAACATAAAAGTTTTTTCATTGCAAGGCAATCCGGCGGTCTTTCGCTCTAAAATTTGGAATTCAGCGTGAAAGGGGGGAGAGAAAGGGGACTTCCGAATGTCACTCTTTTGCAACCTCATTCATCCGGCAGGAGCAGGGAAACGCAGAAAGCTTAGTGACGCGCATCAGCACCGACGGCCGATAGGTGGCGTTTATCTCCGCCTCCGGCAACCTGGTGGAGCGGGATACCCACCGCGCCGCAGATGTCTTCGTGGCGTCGATCCCCTGAGCCGCTCTTCCCTCCTTCCCTCGTTTGGCGGGCAATCTCCAAAGAATTCTTGTCATGACCGGTTCATCATGCTAAAATATGCCCCTTTTTGAGGCATAGATAAAATGTCGGACAGGATACGCCGGTTTTTAACAATCTCAGGCTGGATTCTTCTGGCGACGGGGGTGATCCGGATCTACCGGCTCCTCCGGTTTCATGCAGAAGCGCATTTTTTCACCCCCCAGCTTCTGGCCGCTTCCGTTTCCTTGTGGATGGCCACCTCCATCCTCCGCGTCGCGATGCATAAAAAAGAGATGACCCGCAAAGGAGCGATTCCGCTGATCCGCTCCGGGTCGGTTTTGCTCGGGATCTGGAGCTATCGCCTTTATCAGCTTTTGAAAAAGGTCCCCTCTCCTCTTGAAACCCAATTATCGGTCTACCTTGCCTTTATCTATATTATCCTGGGGACCTTCGTCATGTTCCTCGGGTTGAGGATCAGCCGGACGCTCCGGAAGAAAATGTCGGACGCGCAAGCCTCCTCCTCACTGGCCCTCCTCTCCGAAGATCCCGCAAGAAAGTAACTTTTTTTCATCTGTCGTTCATGCTAAAATCAAAATGAGCGCCGTGGTTTTCGTTGCTACCTGCAACCACTTCCCGCAGGTCGTTAACATAGGCTTCTAAGCTAAAATTTACGGCGTTCAATTAATTTTCCGCGCTAGAACCTATTTTAAGACAGTTTGATTGGAGTTCAACCCTTCATGGCGGTCAAATTCAGAGACTATTACGAAGTGTTGGGGGTCCCCAGGACGGTGTCCGAAAAAGAGATCAAAGACGCCTACCGGAAGCTCGCCCGAAAGTACCATCCCGACCTTCAAACCGGAAAAGACAAAAAACAGGCCGAGGAAAAATTCAAGGAGATCAACGAGGCGAACGAAGTCCTCGGAGATCCCAAGAAAAGAGCCAAATACGACCGGTTGGGGGCGCAATGGAAAGAGGGAATGGAGTACCAGCCCCCTCCCGGCAGAGGCCCCGCCGCGGAAGAATTTCACTTCGAAGGTTTCGAGGGGACGGGGGGATTTTCCGACTTTTTTGAGTCGCTCTTCGGCGGCCGGTCGGCCCGGGGACGGACCGGCGGCAAGGGAGGATTCGGCCGGACGGCGACCGAACGCCCCATGCGGGGGGGCGACATCGAATCGGAGATGGACCTTGCGCTTGAAGAGGCGGCGCAAAGGACGAAGCGGCGAATCCGTCTTCAGCTCCAGGCTCTCTGTCCCGTCTGCCACGGCCGGGGGATCGACGGCCGCCAGCTCTGCAGCCGCTGCGGCGGGACGGGAAAGGGGGTGGACGAGAAAGACCTCACCGTCACGATCCCGGCCGGTGTTCGGGACGGCGACCGGATCCGGCTGGCCGCTCAGGGGGAGCCGGGAGAAGGGGGCGGGCCCCCGGGCGACCTCTTCATCCGGGTCAGGCTCCTGCCGCACCCGCGCTTTACCCTCACCGACCACCATCTCCAGACAGAGGTCGAAATCATGCCGTGGGAGGCGGTCCTGGGAGGCGAGGTTCGGGTTCCGACGCTGGACGGCGAGGTGATGCTGAAGATTCCTCCGGAGAGCCGCAGCGGGCAGCAGCTTCGTCTCCGGGGGAAGGGGTTTCCCTCAAAGGGGGGAGGCCGGGGAGATCTCTATGTTCGACTGACGATCAATGTCCCGGCAGAGAGCACCCCCGCAGCGCGGCGTCTTTATGAAGAGCTGGCGCGACTGGTGAAGGAGGGAGATTGAAGCAGAAGCGGAACGCCGTAAATTTTCGCTTAGGAGGATATTTTAAGGCGAATTCCAGAAAGGCCGGAGCCGGAAGCGTTCCGCAGGGCGGCCTGGAAGTGATCCTCCACGTTCTGGACAGGGTGGAGGCGAAGGAACGCCGTAATCTTTCGCTTGAGGGCCTACTTTAATGGAGCGGGAGATCGCCCTCTTACGGCGATGGGGCGGCTGATGATCAACAGGATGGGACACTGGATGTCAAAGTGGCGCCGTTCCCGGATGAAATACTATTTTATTTTCTCCGTCGTCCTCCTCTCCGCGCTGCTTTTGGCGAACCTGTTTTTCCTTCGGCGGTTTTTCTAGCAGGGCGTGGGAAGCGCTGTCATGACACCAAGAAAGCGTCTGATGAAGGAACGCCGTCATTTTCCGCTTAGGCCTACTTTAATCGTCTGCCTGGTTTATTTCGCGATGGCCCTCGTTCCATGCGCTCCTCAGGCAGCCGGCCCTTCTTCCCCGATTAAAATAGGCCCTCAAGCGGAAAATGACGGCGTTCCGATTCATCACGAGATCAAGGTCACCCTTCATCCGGAAACGCACCGGCTGGAAGTCGAAGACACCCTCACCTTTCCCCCCTCGTTCCGTGCCGGCGAGGACGAGATCGTTTTTTTTCTCCATGGCGGCCTTCATCCGGCGTCGGCCACTCCCGGTGTCAAACTGGCAGAGGAAAAAGGGGCGCCGGACCCCTCGCGTCTCTCCGAGCTGGGGATCGATCCCTCCACCTTCCTGCAAGCACCCGGTTTTCCGATCGAGCAATATCGCGTTTCCCTTCCCGATGGAACCGATCGGTTCACTCTCCAATATGCCGGCCGGATCCACCACCCGCTTCATCCGGAAGGGGAAGCTTCTTCGGGGAGCATCAGCGACACGCCTGGGTCGATCTCTTCCGGCGGGATTTTCCTGGCGGCCTCTTCATTCTGGTATCCCCTCTTTTTGGAGCAGCTGGTTTCGTTCACGCTCGATCTGAAATTGCCCGGCGGATGGGACGGGGTCAGCCAGGGACGGCGGACGGCGCACTCGAAAACCGATCAGGCCACGGCGGTGCGGTGGGAGTCGCCGGAGCCGCAGGACGAAATCTATCTGGCCGGCAACCGGTTCACCGAATATAGCCGCCCGGCAGGCAGGGTCACGGCGATGGCTTTTCTGAAGACACCGGACAAGGCGCTCGCCGACCAATATCTGGAGGTGACCGGCCAATATCTTCAGATGTATGAAAAACTGATCGGTCCTTACCCATACACCAAATTCGCCCTGGTTGAAAACTTCTGGGACAGCGGGTACGGAATGCCTTCTTTCACGCTGCTCGGTTCCCAGATTATCCGCTTTCCGTTCATTCTCCACTCCTCGTATCCCCATGAGATTCTCCACAACTGGTGGGGGAACGGCGTCTTTGTCGATTTTCAGGGCGGGAACTGGAGCGAAGGGCTGACCGCCTATCTGGCCGACCATCTGATCTCCGAGCAGCGGGGAGGGGGGGCGCAGGCGCGCCGGGCGGTGCTGCAGAAATATACCGATTATGTCTCGGAGGGCACAGATTTTCCGCTGACCCGATTCCGGTCCCGCCACAGCGCGGCGACCGAAGCGGTCGGCTATGGCAAGACGCTGATGTTCTTCCACATGCTCCGCCTTGCCCTCGGAGATGACCTTTTTATCCGGGGGCTGCAGGCCTTTTATCGCGATAATCAATTTCGCCGGGCCGGCTTTGACGATCTGGAACAGGCATTCAGCAAGAGCGCCGGAAAAGAGTTGCAGGATGGAACACTGGATGTCAAGGAGGCGTTTAAACGATGGATTACCGAGGCCGGCGCGCCGATCCTCCGGTTAAGCGATCCCAGGGTGCAGGCCGATGGAGAGGGCACCCTTTTCACGGCGCAATTGGATCAGATCCAGCCGGGGGCCGCTTATCCGCTGCAGGTCCCCATCGCCGTCACCCTGGAGGGGGAGGAGAAGGCGTATCAGACGACCGTCGCGATGCGTGAGAAACAGCTCACGTTTACACTCAAGCTGCCCGGCCGGCCGGTTCGGGTCGATGTCGACCCGGAGTTTGATCTCTTTCGGCGTTTGGATCGAAACGAAATTCCGCCGGCCTTAAGCCAGGCGTTCGGCGCGACAAAAGCACTCATTCTCCTCCCGTCCGCCGCGGAAGAAAACCTCCGCAGGGGATATCGCCGGCTCGCGGAAGGATGGAAAGGGTCCCAGCCGGGAGAGATCGAGATCAAGCTCGATCGCGAGATCAAGGAACTGCCGAAGGATCGGGCGGTCTGGCTTTTCGGATGGGAGAATCGCTTCCGGTCCAAAATAATTTCAGCCCTTTCCGATATGGGGGCTTCCGTCGAAGCCTCTCAGATCCGCATCGGTCAGACAGAACTTGATCGCCGCAGCCAGAGCATCGTCCTCAGCGCACGCCACCCGGAGAACCCTGATGCCGCTTTGACCTGGCTTGCCACCGGCAACGCCGCCGCGCTCCCCGGCCTGCAACGGAAACTTCCTCACTACGGCCGCTACGGTTATCTCGGTTTTGAGGGAGACGAGCCGGTCAATGTCGCAAAAGGAGAATGGCCGGTGATCCAATCTCCGATGACCCGATGGATTCCGAAGCCCGACGGAACGGTAATAAAGGCGCCCCGGGCAAAAGGGATCCCGCGGCAGGCGCTCGGATCCCTCCCTCCGGTTTCTTCCGGGGCGCCGGTCCCGTAGGGGGTTGAAGCGGCTCCCGGTGTCTCCGATGGCTTGAAATGCTTGAAATGAAGGTAGAAAAGATGTTATGGTCCGAAGAGGTTCTCCCGAATAAACATCATTAGAATATGAAGGATACAATCTTCAATCCGGAAGATGAACTCTCAAAAGCAGATCAATATTTTGCTGGTGGACCGATCAGTCCCAGAACCTCCTCTCGCTGGAGGCGATTCTGGAATCGCCCGATTATCGTCTGATCAGAGCGCATTCGGGCAGGGAGGCATTGAAGCAGGTTCTCAATGAAGCGTTCGCCGTCATCCTCCTCGATGTCCAGATGCCGGAGATGGATGGATTTGAAACGGCCCGACTGATCAAGCAGCGTGAACAGTCGCGGCACATTCCGATTATTTTCCTCACCGCCCTCAACGAAGACGAGGAATCTCTTTTTAAAGGCTACTCGGTCGGCGCGGTCGATTATGTCTTCAAACCGTTCAATCCCACCATTCTAAAATCGAAAGTCTTCGTCTTCGTCGATTTATATCGAAAGAGCCGCCAGCTCTGGCAAGAGCAGGAGGCGCGTGCCGACGCGGAGGCGGCCCGAAACGACCTTTCGTTCCTGGTGGAGGCGAGCAGCCTCCTGGCCTCTTCCCTCGATTATCCCAAAACGCTGGAGCGGGTCGCCCGTCTTGCCGTGCCGAAGCTGGCCGACTGGTGCGTGGTCGATTTAATCGAGAAAGAGGGACTCCGCCGTCTGGCCGTGGCCCATGTGGATCCCGCCAAGGAAGCATTGGCAAAAGAGCTCCAACGGCGCTATCCTCCCAACTCCAATGCGACGGAGGGGATGGCCGAAGTGATTCGGACCGGGGAGCCGAAAATCTATCACGAGTTCTCCGATCCGATGCTTCAGAAAGTGGCACAGGATGCCGCGCATCTTGAGATTCTGCGTGGATTGGGGCTGAAGTCGGCGATGATCGTGCCGCTCAAGGTATGGGACCGGATTCTTGGCGTCATTACCTTCGTTTCTGCAGAGTCGGGCCATCGGTACGGAGAGATCAATCTCTTTCTGGCCGAGGAGTTGGCGCGGCGGGCCGCGCTGGCGATCGACAACGCCCGGCTCTTTCAGGAAGCGCAAAAAGAGATCGCCGAAAGAACGCGGGCGGAGAAGCGGCTCGGCGCCCAATATGCGGTGGCGCGCGTCCTGGCGGAGTCGATCACGTTGAATGACGCCGCTCCAAAAATCGTTCAGGCCATCAGCGAAAATCTCGATTGGGAGGTCGGGGGGATGTGGCGCGTTGAACCGGAGACCCGCCGGCTCCGCTGCGTCGAACTCTGGCACCGCCCCGGGCTCGGTCTCTTGGAATTTGATGAGGTCAGCCGGGCGAAGACCCTCGCGCCGAACGAAGGGATTCCCGGGCGGATCTGGGCAAGCGGAGGGGCCGTCTGGATTCCGGATGTGACGCAGGAGGTGAATTTCCCCAGAAGATCGAGCGCAGTCAAAGCGGGGCTGCGCGGGGCGTTCGGGTTTCCGATCCGGAGGGGATCGGAGATTTTGGGCGTTCTTGAGTTCTTCAGCCACGAGGTCCGGGAGCCCGATTCGGACCTGCTGCAGCTGATGACCAGTATCGGAAGCCAGATCGGGCAGTTCATCGAGCGCAAACAGGCGGAGAGGGCGATGCAGGAGAGTGAGGCGCGCAAGGCGGCCATCCTGGAATCGGCGCTCGACTGCATCATCACGATGGACGACAAAGGAAGGATCATCGAGTTTAATCCCGCCGCGGAGCGGACGTTCGGCTATCGCCGTGACCAGGTGATCGGGAACGAGATGGCGGCGCTGATCATTCCTCCCGCTTTGCGGGAAAAGCATCGCCAGGGGTTGAGGCAATTCCTGGCGGAAGGAGAAGGCCCGATCTTGGGGAAGCGCATTGAGCTGATCGCAATGCGCGCCGACGGCGCCGAATTTCCCGTTGAGCTCGCCGTGATCCGTATTCCCCTGGAGGGTCTGCCGATGTTTACCGGCTATCTTCGGGATATCACCAAACGAAAGGAGGCGGAGGAAGCGCTCAAGCGGAAAACCGTTGAAGCCGAGGAGTCGAGCCGCCTGAAGTCACAGTTTGTCTCCAACGTCTCGCATGAGTTGAGAACCCCGATCAACGCCATTATCGGCTACAGCGCGCTTTTGTTGGATGGAATCTATGGTCCGGTGGATCAGGGACAGAAGCAGCCTCTGGAAGGGGTGGTCCGAAATGCCACTGACCTTCTCAATCTGGTGAATGACGTCCTTGACCTCTCGAAAATAGAGGCTGGAAAACTGTCGGTTTATCCGGAGCCGATCCCCCTCTCTCCGATACTGGAAGAGGTGATTGCGGGGATGAAGCCTTTCCTCGATCAGAAACCGCTTCGGGTTCGGCTCGAACGCATCGAGAACTTTCCCGAGATTCAGTCGGACCGTGGAAAGGTCAAGCAGATCTTCACCAATCTGATCGGGAATGCGATCAAGTTCACGCCGAAGGGAACGATCACCATCAAAGAAAAAAATCGACCGGAGAAAAACGGGATCGAAATCGCGATTAATGATACCGAAATCGGGATGCGATCCGAAGAACTCCCGAAATTATTCAGCGCCTTTCATCAGGTTGACGCCGATCTGACAAGGGAATACGGCGGCGTCGGGCTGGGGCTCAGGATCGTGAAGGACCTGGTCGGGCTGCTCGGAGGGGAGATCCGCGTCGAGAGCGAGTATGGAAAAGGATCGACCTTCACGGTTTTTCTGCCGTACCGCTTTGAGGCCGGCCTGTAGCGGAAATCGACGTCAGGGTCTGCCGTTGGCTGAACGGATTCCAGCGTCTTTTTAAGAAAACCGGCGGGTGAGAAACTACAGAGAGAAAATTCCTTCCCGGATCATCTCCGAGACCTTTCCCAATTCTTTGCTCAGAGACCGGTCGGCTTCGAGCGGCGGGATTTCCGAGCGCAGCGTGGCCATCGCCCTCGCCACCCCCTTTCCCGGCTTCAGCGGCGCGTGAAATTCCACCCCCTGCGCCGCGGCGATCAGCTCCACCGCCAGAATCCCTTCGACGTTTAAGACAATCTGATCGAGCTTCAGCGCCGCCCCCATCGCCATGCTGACGTAATCTTCCTGATTCGCCGAGGTCGGGATCGAATCGACCGACGCGGGGTGCGCCAGCAGCTTGCACTCCGACGCCAGCGCGGCGGCGGCGACCTGCGGCATCATCAGGCCGGAGTGGAGTCCGGGCCGCTTGGTGAGAAAACGGGGAAGGTCGATGCATTCGGGGTCGACCAGTTGGGCGATCCGCCGCTCCGACATGACGCCCAGGTGGGTCAGCGCAATCGCCAGAAAGTCGAGCGCCAGCGCGATCGGGTGGCCGTGGAAGTTCCCCCCGGCTAAGATCGCCTCCTCATCGGGAAAGACAATCGGGTTGTCGGTGACGCTGTTCGTTTCGATCGAGAGGATCTGCCGGACGTAGCCGATGGCGTCGCGCACCGCGCCATGCACCTGCGGCATGCAGCGGATCGAATAGGGGTCTTGCACCCGGCTGCAGGCGATGTGAGAGGCGCGGATCTGGCTCTTCGACAAGAGCGTCCGGATGTTTTGCGCCACCTTCATCTGGCCGGGGTAGGGCCGCAGTTTCTGGATTTTCAAATCGAACGCCGTCGGCGTTCCCATCAGCGCTTCCAACGACATCGCCCCGGCGACGTCGGCGGTCTCCGCCAGCCGCTCCGCCGCAAAAAGAGAAAGCAGCCCCAGCGCCAGCGCCCCCTGCGTGCCGTTCACCAGCGAAAGCCCCTCCTTCGCCTCTAAAACAATCGGCGGGATCCCTGCCTGCTGCAAGGCCCGGCCGCCGGAAAGCCGCTTTCCTTCAAAGAAGGCTTCCCCTTCGCCGATCAGCGGCTGCGCCAGGTGGGCGAGCGGAATCAGATCGCCGCTGGCGCCGACCGAACCCCGGCTTGGGATGACCGGGTGAACCCCCCTATTGAGCATCTGAATCAGCCGTTCGACGATGACCGGCCTCACCCCCGAGTACCCGCGCGCCAATACCTGGGCGCGCAGCAGCATCATCCCGCGGGTCTGAGTTTCCGAAAGGGGCGAACCGAGCCCGCAGGCGTGGCTTCGGATGAGGTTGACCTGGAGCTGCCGAATGTCTCCGTCGGAGATTTTCTGATCGGCGAGTTTCCCGAACCCGGTCGTGACCCCGTAGACCACCTGGTGCTCGGCAAGCATCTTCTCGACCACGCGGCGGGCGCGGTTCATTTTTTTGACTGCGGCGGGGGAGAGACGGACGGGGCGGCGGCGGAGCACCACGTCGTAAAAGTCGGAAGGCTTTAAATTCTGGCCGGTGAGGTCGAGCGGTTTCATCGGAGGGGATTATAGAAGAAGAGAGGAGGGAATTGCAACGCCGGTTGACTCTACGAGAGAATTCGAATATATAAAAGGCGGCTATTCAGATTGAGAGGCGCCATGCCAAAACGCATTAACAAGCAAGATGCTCCAAAGCCCGAAACCGGCGTCGCCGAGAAGGGCGCCGCCCGTGCCGAGCCGAGAGGAACCCTCACTGCCGTCGAGATGGGGGCGCGGCAGCGGGAGATCTCGGTGGCGGAGTTTTTTACCAAGAACCGGCATCTGCTGGGATTCGATAGCCCGAGAAAGGCGCTGCTGACCTGCGTGAAGGAGGCGGTTGACAATGCGCTCGATGCCTGTGAGGAAGGCGGAATTCTTCCGGAGGTGACCGTGAAGCTGGAAGTCGTTTCCAACGAGGCGACGCCCCCTCCCTTGAGCCAGGCGACCCGCTTTCGAATTACCGTGATCGACAACGGGCCGGGGATTGTCCGCCAGCAGATCCCGCCGATCTTCGCGAAGCTCCTGTATGGATCGAAGTTCCATCGGCTCCGGATGAGCCGGGGGCAACAGGGAATCGGGATCTCGGCGGCCGGGATGTATGGTCAGTTGACGACGGGGCGGCCGGTCCAGATCATCTCTCGCACCGGCCCGAAGAGCCCGGCCCATTACTTCGAAGTCCAGATCGATACGAAGAAGAACGAGCCGCGGATTCTGGAGAAGAAGCAGGTCGCGTGGGAGATCCCCCGCGGGACCCAGGTGGTTCTTGAGATCGAAGGGCGCTATCAGAAGGGGCGCGGGTCGGTCGGCGATTATCTGGAGCAGACCTCCATCGCCAATCCGCATGTGAAGCTCGTCTATATCACCCCGGAGGGGGAGACGAGAGAGTATTCGAGGATGTACCCCGAGCTTCCGACCCCGCCGCGCGAGATCAAGCCGCATCCGTATGGCATCGAGTTCGGGATGCTGCTGAAGATGATGCATGAGACCCAGAGCCACCGGCTTTCCGGGTTTCTCTCCAGCGAGTTCAGCCGGGTCTCCCACCGGCTTGCCGAAGAGATCTGCGAGGCGGCGAAGCTGTCGCCGAACAGCAAGCCGCGGGAGGTCCGCGGCGCCGCCGCCGAGGCGCTCTACAAGGCGATCCAGTCGACCAAGATCATGGCGCCCCCGACCAACTGTCTCTCGCCGATTGGCGAGACTGCGATCCTCGCCGGGCTCTACAAACAGATCAAAGGAGAATTCTATACGGCGGTCAGCCGTCCGCCTGCGGTCTACCGCGGCAACCCCTTCGCAATCGAAGCCGGCCTCGCCTACGGCAAGGCGCCGGAGGCGGCCGAGAAGAAAGAGGAAGCGAAAAAAGTTCCGCTCGCCGAAGGGGAAGATCAGGAAGAGGACGGCGAACTGGCCCGGGTGATCCGGTATGCCAACCGGGTCCCGCTGCTTTATCAGCAGTCGGCCTGCGCCACTTTCAAGGGGGTCCTCGAAACGTCGTGGAGAAATTACGGCATCTCCCAGTCGAGAGGGGCGCTGCCGGCCGGGCCGTTGGTGATCTTCGTGCACATGGCGTCGGTCTGGGTGCCGTTTACCAGCGAGTCGAAGGAGGCGATCGCCGACTATGACGAGATTCGAAAAGAGATTACCCTGGCGCTGCGCGAATGCGGACGGCGGCTTGGGAGCTTTATCAAGCGGCGGGAGCGAGCCAAAGGGGAATTCCGCCGCCGGAACATCTTCGAGCTCTACATCGAAGAGGTGGCCGATGCCTGCAACCGGCTGAAGGGAGGAAAACTCCCGGTCGAGAAGCTCAAGGAGCAGCTCCATAAGATCGCGATGAAGCGGACCGGCGGCGAGCAGACCGACGCCGCCCTCGGAAAGACCGGCGGCGGACCGGAAGGGCTCCCCCATTCGATCATCGTGACCGCCGAGGGGGTTGAAGGAGCCGCGCCGGTTCCGGCCGGCGAAGCGGGTCAGGCGCCGCCGCCGGAGGCGAAGGCGGAAAGCGTCGCGAAGAAAAGCATCGCGCGTAAGAAAAAGTAGGGGGAGAGATGGCAAAAAAGAAAGAGGACCGGAAGACCACCGCGGTGGAGAAGAAGCTGATCGGCGTCGCCGATGCCGTGATCACCGCTGCCGAGCGGAAGCAGGACCCGACCCTCTCAATCCCGGTCCGGTCTCTCTCGAACGTCACCTTCAGCGAGAAGAAGGGGATGATCGAGATGGGGAAGAAGAAGCAGGCCCGGTCGTTCTTCAATGTCGGGATGGCGAAGAAGTTCATGCAGACGGTCCTGGTCGCCGACGCCCTCTCCGAACTGCAGCGCGCCAATTTGACGACTTCGTTGAGGGAGATCTACTACCGGACCAAACATACGCTCAAAGACTCGAACGAAAACACCTTCGACAATCAGGACGAATCCGATCCGGTGATCGAAGATCTGGAGGCATCTCTGGAAGCGCTCCGCGAAGAGCTCCACGTCCGCGCCGAGAGCGCCGGAAGCGTGGTGGGGCCGCTGGTCCTGGTCGACGACGGCGACACGGTCAACTGCACCCGCCTCGGGAAAGGGGGCTACTCGGTCCCGTCGATCGTCGAGCCGGAATATCTTCAGATCAAGAAATGCACCGCCGATTTCATCCTGCTGGTCGAGAAGGGGACGCAGTGGAACCGCCTCTCCGAAGACAAATTCTGGCGGCGATACAATTGTATTCTCCTCACCGGAAACGGCCAGCCCCCCCGCGGCATCCGCCGCCTCACCCGGCGGCTCCATGAAGAAAAGGGCCTCCCCGTCTACGTATTGGTAGACAACGATCCCTGGGGCTACTACATCTATTCGGTGGTCAAGCAGGGATCAATCAACCTCGCCTTCGAAAGCCAGCGGATGGCGATCCCCAAAGCCAAATTCGTCGGCCTCTCCAGCGCCGATCCCGAAGCCTACGGCCTCCCCCGCAACGTCGGCATCAAGCTGAACGAAAAAGACATCGCCCGCGCCAAAGAGCTCCTCGCCTACCCCTGGTTCCAGAAAAAGCCGTGGCAGGAGGAGATCAAGCGGATGCTTGCAAGCGGCCTCAAGTACGAGCTTGACGCCCTCGCGAACAAAGACTTCCAGTATTTGACGAAGAAGTACCTGCCGAAAAAGCTCAAAGAGAAAGATTGGTTGGACTAGGCTGAAGGAGCAAACGGGAGAGATTCGCCCATAATATTGACAGTTTGTATGAATCGGCTTATACCTGACCCTCAGACATTATAAGCGTAAGCGTTATAAGCGATAAGCGGGGGCGCTTTCACAACGGCACCCGCACTTAGGTCCAGTTAGCCTACTGTCCGCTAAAACTACACCTCCGGAGGGCTTAACCCTAAAGATATGGAAAGAGAAGAACGAGTTAATCGCCTCATTTTAGCAATTCCAGGTTTGACTGACTATCGCCTTCAACTTGTGGATATGATCGTTCGGGTGTTCTCGCTACCGAAAGATTTTCGGAGATACTCAGCCTCAACCTTCGTTACCGAGCGAGTGTTAGAGGATTTTGGAGATGTCCTACGCCTGCATCATTGCTTTTCTCGTGAGCCTTTCTCAAAAGACAAGTTCGAATACGCACTGGAACGAGTGCTGCAAACCGAGGGCGTTGCGGCACTCGCCCCCCGAGGGCACAAGAGTTACGACATTCAGATTCGAGGTGAGAATTTTTCATTAAAGACCGAAGCGGCAAAAGGTATTCGTAGTGAGGCAATTCACATATCAAAGTTTATGGAGCTTGGAGGCGGGCGGTGGGGAGACGATCCTGAAGATCTAGAAGGCTTGAGGAGTCAATTCCTTACAGCTCTCGGACGAATACAAAGAGTCCTCATCCTTAGATCTCTTCGAAAGGGTGCTCCCGATTACTTCTATGAGTTGGTGGAGATTCCAAAAGCACTTCTCGAGAAAGCAGCGATAGGGCGTCTTGAAATGAGGAGTGACAGTGCGCAGTACCCGAAGCCGGGATACTGCTATGTTGAAGAGAAGGGCATAATTCTATTTAGCCTTTACTTTGATGGCGGCGGCGAACGCAAACTGCAGATCAAGGGTTTACAGAAACATTTATGTACTATTCTGGCTTCGTGGAAGTTTGATCCGCCTACAGAGACCCCGTAAATAGAGCAGGCGACGCGCCAATCAGTCTCTGCTTGGCAATATCTACATAGTCCGGTTTGACCTCAACTCCAACACAGCGGCGTCCTGTTTCAATCGCAACGATGCCCACTGTACCGCTCCCAAAGAATGGATCCAGGATAATCCCACCTGCAGGGGACCCCGCTAGGATACAGGGTCGCACAAGAGCCTTCGGAAATACTGCGAAGTGTGCTTCCTTGCATGGCTCAGTGTTAATATGCCAAACGCTTCGTCTATTTTTGCGACCTTTCCCGTCAGCTGTTGGCTCTTTTATGGCCTCTTGGTCGAAGTAATAGCTCTCACTCCTGGAGAACATGAACATATATTCATGAGAAACTGTTACTCGGTCTTTAACGGATTCCGGTTGACAGTTGGGCTTATACCAAATAATATCCGAGCGAAGGTACCAGCCATCGCGCTGTAAAGCCATCGCCAGCATCCATGCGACTCCCACCAAGTCTTTCGGTTTTAACCCCTTCGGGGTGTCCGGGCGGTAAGACATTGCGCGACCCTGATTTTTTATGTCTTTATCTCTCCATCCACGACCCCCAGATGTATAAGTATTAGCGACATTTAGCCAAAAAGTTCCGTCCGGCCTTAAAACGCGTCGCACATCCCGAAAACACGAAACTAAGTGTGCTATGTAGTCTTCGACCGAACCTTCCGCTCCAATCTGACCTCCATAGCCATAATCGCGCATACCCCAATACGGTGGAGAGGTGACGCAGCAGTGAAAAGTGTCGTCAGGCAAGGTAGAAAGCTTTTCTCGGACATCGCCATTTATTATCTGGACTGGTTCCGTATCCATGCATTTAAGTGGCGACATGTTGGCACCATTCATATAGGGAACATTCATTGTTTTTCCTCGCTGTGCTGCGCATCCTGGTTACTTGAAAACCCATAGCGGGCTGGATCCTCTTGTACCTTTTCCGCCAGAGTTTCAATGATAAAGGTGTGAAGTGTTTTATTTGACTCGATCGCTTTATGTTTAAGAGCCTTGTGAAGATCATCCTCAATTTGCAGAGGGAAGGTCTTGCGTGGCTTTCTGTTATTTTTAGGTTTCATGTCTTAGGTAACTAACATAACTAACCAGGGTTAGTCAAGATTAAATATTGTAAGGGGGAAGATGTTCCGTGTCAGCCGTGTGTAAAGAAAACAGAGGGACCCCTTTTTTGTGCGCGGTATAAACCGCAGTATAAACTATGACCAAGGTACAATCGAAAACTATAAATATTGGTAGTATTGGGTGGGCATCTAATAAGGTCTATACTTTCTACGGAGCACACCTCATGCCCCGAACTGGAACAGTCGAGGCGATAAATCCAAAGAGAGAAATGGTCGTAGTCGCAACACAAAATGATGGGGTTACTATTATCGAGTTCATCTCTTATCTCGATCTTGAAATTAGCGATACACTCACTTGTGAGAATGGGTACCGTCTCGGATTGAAGGTTTACGAAAATCTCTCTAAAAACTAGAAATGCAGAGTGTACGTTCAAAACTATTCTGTTAGTAAAAGTAATGTTAGGCAGCAGCGAAGGTACCACCTAGGCGCTCGCTCGCCCCGTAGAGAATATACATATGAAGGGGAACGTCTAATGAGCTTATGGAAAATTAAAAACCCTGTTGAGTATAGTTTTTTCCAATGGATGAATAATTTTCCTGATTCCACGCATTGGGCAGATAAGGCAAGGTTTTACAGTTTTGTAAAAACCGTATGCAGATATAATGCTGTCAAATGGAAAAGCTTAGATTTTTTAAGAAATAAAATATTAGATAAAAATCCACATTTTGACTCAGAATATTTGGAGCATCTGATTAGGCTATATGATGAATTGATTAAATTTTATAAGGTGCAACCCATTTCGACCGGTTTTCAACTTTCAGATAGAGAGATAAAAATGGCCACTATATTGAAGTCCAGATGAAAAATGGCGTGCTAGTTGAAAAAGAGATTCAACTAAAAAGTCCCATAATTTTCATTGCACCAGATACGTAAATGTACCGATTAGCTTTACATAATTAGTTTGGTAAGCAAATCCTAGATGGCTTTCTTCATGGCTGCTTCCCCGAGAAATCCCAGCGACTCACGATCGACTTTCTCCGCGCGGGTCAGTTTACGCCGTGGGATCCCCCTTCCACGACCACCAGCCTGCTTCCCTTTACAAACTCAGGGATGCGCTTTCCGGTGGCGGAGAAGGGAAGAATCCGGTCGGCGTTCCCGTGAATCACCGGTATCGGGATGTCAATCCGTTTGAGGCCACCTCGGAAGTCGGTCAACCACGCCGAAACGCAATCGAGTTTTGGTCAGGGCCGATCTGTCTCCGGGGTTTCCAGGCTGGCGCGGCCCAGTGTGCCGTTTCGGTATTCCGCCAACAGGATCCTCGCCGCCTTTCCCTGGTCCGGTCCCCCCCCCATCCCTTTGCGAACGCATCCACGCTTTTTTGCAATCGCTTCGAGCACGCCTGGGCCGTCCAGCCCTTCCGGACAGAAACCGTAGCGCACGGCAAGGAGGGTGGGGTAGCGCGCGGCCAGGGTGCCGGCAAGAAACGCGGCGACTTCTTCTTCATCGACGGCATTGCGGCCGATCGCGTGAATCGCGGCAAGCCTCAGGCCGACGACCGGGTCTTCGATTTTCGGCCACAACAGGCCGGGCGAGTCGGTGAGGGTCATCCGGTCGTTCAGGGTGTGGCGTTGCTGTAATTGGGTGACGGCCGGTTCGTCGCCCACCTGCGCGATGCGCCGTTTGAGCAGCCTGTTCATCAGCGTCGATTTGCCGACGTTGGGGATGCCCATGATCATCATCCGCAACGGCTTGGCGGCGCTGCCGCGATGCGGGGCGAGCAGGAGGCAGAGGCTCGGCACCTGGGCGGCCTGACCGGCATGGCTGCAGGAGATCGCCACGGCCTTTACGCCGGGCTGCCGATTGTAGGTGTCGAGCCAGGACTGGGTGACGGCGGGATCGGCCAGATCGGCCTTGTTGAGAATTTTCAGGCAAGGACGCTGCCGCTCCAGGCGCAGCGCCTCGATCATCGGGTTGCAGCTTGCTTTCGGCAGGCGCGCATCGAGCACTTCGATGATGACGTCGATCACCGCCATCGTCTTGGCCGCCTCTCTGCGCGCGGAATTCATGTGACCGGGAAACCACTGTATCGTCATGTCGGTTGTGCTACCTCTTAAAATAGGCCCTGGCGCGCAAAATTACGACCCCCAGGGAGTGGTTGGAGGTGGAAACGGAAACCACGGCGCTCATCTTGCGCGCGATGGGTGAAGACCTTCCCAAACGGAGACCCTGCAAGGCCGGTCCTTTTCTTAAGGCATCGACAAATCCGCTGACGGCTTTAACCCCTTTAAAATTTCTCCGCCGCTTGATCGAACGAATCGTGAAGCGCCTGGTAGCTCTCCAGGAAACCCTTCTTCACCCCTTCCCATGCGCCGGCCGAGCTCTGCTTCAGGGAGCCATACCACTCGGCGACCTCGACGCGCTGTTTTTGGATTGCTTCCAGCGAAGCCGTTGCTTTTTTGCGGGCCGACGCATCCATCCGGTCCCAACTCTGATTGACCTTCGATTTCATCTGTTCAATCCGGGCATCCAGATCGCCCAGGAGGGTTTTCCCTTTCTTCACCGCCTCGTCCCGTTGCTCGGCCGAATACGTCTTGATCGCCTCAACGGCTTCCCGCGTTTCTTGTCCGACCTCTTGCTTGGCCGTCTTTTCCCCCGTCGGCCGGTCGGCGGAAAAAGCCGCCGTTGCCGCGAAAAAACCGATGCATACCACAATTAAAGCGGCACCTGCGCTTTTGTATATTTCCATGGTCCTTGTCTCCTTATCCACATTCAAGAGGCGTAGATTACCACGAATGGATCGGATCATAAAGTGTTTCTAACCATCGGTAGGGGGCCAGGTTGGTTCTAAGAGATCTCTTTCTTAGCCGTCATTCCCGCGCAGGCGGGAATCTAGGAACTTAGACCTTAACTTCGGGCGGTTGGCCTCCGCAATATTCGCCCAGGACAACCCACTGCCGCCGGTATGGGTGCATATTAGATTGTTTTTAATGTCTACCTGTGGTATATCCTCCCATCTCAACCCCCCAAAGAAAGGATTTTCCATCCGACAGCTTCGGTTTACCGCCTTTGACGCTGAGCCTCACCGCAACTTAACCCAGGAGTTTTATCATGAAGGCGATCTCATGAATACCCCCTCTTACACCCTCGTCAACCTTCAACAAGGGACGGCCGAGTGGCTCATCTGGCGCAGTCAGGGAATCGGCGCCTCCGACGCCCCGACCATCATGGGCGAGAATCCCTGGAAGAGTCCTGCGCAACTTTTAAAAGAAAAATGTGAGGGGAAAAGCGGCAGCCCCAACGCCGCCATGGCGCGCGGCACGGCGCTGGAGCCGGAGGCGCGAAAAAGTTACGAGAGCCGGTCCGGTGTTTGCGTCGTTCCGGCCTGCTTGCAGAGCGTAAAGCATGATTGGTTGCGGGCGAGCGTGGATGGATTGGCCGTCAATGGAAGCACCGTCGTTGAAATAAAGTGCGGCGAGAGCGTCTACCGCAAGTCATCAACGACCTGGAAAGTGCCGGATTATTACGTCGGCCAACTGCAACATATTCTGGCCATCACCCACCTTCCATCGATCGACTTCTGGTGCTATCTGCCGGGACGCCCGGAGGTCCATCTTCGTGTGGCGCGGGACGACGGCTACATCCAACGGCTGCTTGAGGTGGAGGCGTTATTCTGGCAGGAGATCGTGAAGAAGAGAGAAGCCGGTTTACAACAAACGGCGGGCGTAGGCCGTTAGGGCAGACAACGAGCCTCTCTGCACAAGTGGCTGCCGTTTCCTTATCTTCGATTTTTCACGATTAGCGGGTCGATGATATCGCCGCAATGAACGCACCGGAAAACGAGGAGCGATCCCTGGTCGGTGTAGATCTTTTCCTTAAGCATAAATCCTCTGCATTTTCTGCAAGTCATTCGATGTCCCCCCATTAGAACGTGCGCTTAGAACGTGCGCTGTTTTTTATAGAATCGATTCCAGCTCTTCTCAAGCGGTTCTCGGAGATTGTGCAAATGCAACTCAAGTGCCTAAATGAAAGGAACCCCCTCCGCTGGAGCCGAGTTAATAACGACCGTAATGATTTCATTTGGATAGAATCTTAAGAGCAGTGCGCGTGAGTGCGGAAAGTCCGGCGTGACAGGAAAAATTTTGCATAAAAATGAAAACCTTTTCACACATGGATCGTTCATTTGGAAATATCCCCGGTTGCACTCATCGACCCTCTTTTCTTTTCCCTTCGGATGCTGTAAGAATAGGACGCTATCTCTAACCGCCGGACCAAAGACAGGAGCCACGATGTTTCCATGTGGAACGAGAAGAATGGCGGCGCGTTGGAGGGTCCTTTGCCTGAGCCTTTTGTTCCTCAGTCTCTTTCCGGCGCGCCCGGCTGCCGCCGCCGAACCCGCCGACCTGATCCGATCTGTCATCCAGCAACAGATGAAGGCGTTTAACGCGGAGGACTATGCCACCGCCTATACCTTCGCTTCCGAATCGATCCGCCGGCGGTTTTCGAAAGAGCGATTCGAGCAGATGGTGAAGTCGGGTTATCCGCAGATTGCGAAATCACGCCAGGTCTCCTTTGGAGAGATCACCCTCTCCAAAGAAAAACAGGCGGCATTGGCGACGGTCCATGTTACCGGAAAAGATCGCGTCACGGTGATTACGCGATACCAGATGGCCCTCGAAGAGGGGAAATGGAAGATCGGCGGCGTGACGATTCTGGAAGAGATGAAGACCATCGGACTTCCTGCCGCCGGGTAGCGTGGGACGGTCGACCCGCCGGGGAGAAAAGGAAAGCGGCCGGCAAAAGGAGGACCCGCCGTTGATCCGGGCCGGGTGAGGGTAGATGAATAAAGGTTTTGTCTTTCGGGGATATGTGGCAAGCCTGGTCGTTACCGGCGTGGTCGGCGCGATTGTATTTCGTTTTCTTCCCGGCTGGAGCGCGCTCGTGAGTGAGGTCGGTGTGAAGAGCGCGTGGGCCGTCCTGGTGGTGTTTCACCTGATCTATCTCCTGGTGATCGGTGCGGCCACCTTTATCTTTCTCACTCTTCTTGAAAAATTTAAATACCAGGGAAGTGTGTTCTCGGCCGGCCTCAGCGCCGCCATCACCGTGGCGACGGTCAATATCCTTTCGAGCGGAGATGCGATCCATTTCGGCGGTTTCCTGGTTTTTTCGTTGTGGGTGGCATGGTTGACCTGGGTCGTCAATTTTGTGGTTTTTCTTTTAATGAAGTGGGTGATGGCGCGCCGCGCCGTTTGATGAAGGGATCGGCGGCGGTGATATAAAACAGATCCGATCTTTCTAAAGGCTCAGACGCCATGGGGAGAACGCCATGTTTATCAAACGTAGAAATGGGAGCGCCATCATTTTTAGCGGCGACTATGTCGCGGGGCAGCCGGTCAAGCTGACGATCGAGAACGGCGATCGCGTGCTATTGCGCCTTGGCAACGAGGCGGTGCTGATCAAGGAGATTCGGCGGCTGGGCGATGCGCGCTTCCGGGGGGAGATCGATGCTTTTGAGCCGAGCCTCGCGGTCGAGTTTCAGAGCCTTAAAGTAGGCGATGAGGTCGAGTTCGGAGAAGAGCATATCATTTCATGCTCTCCAAAGAGGAGAGCAGAATGAGTCATGTTGCACGCGGCCCGGTGGCAAGGAGGCAAGGCCTACGGCAGTAAAGATGGCGCTTCTCCCTCCTTTTCCAGCTTCTGCAGCATCTCTTCGAAGTAAGGGCGGTCTCGGAGGCTCATGAAATCGTTCCGAAACCGGATGGCCTCGAGTTCGACCGAGTCGCCGGCCACATCGCGTAAGACCAGAGCGAACCGGCTTCCGTCGGACATTTTGGTGTTATCCATGTAGGGGAGATCGAAATAAGAAACGTCGAACCGAAGACTCCCTTTCAGGAGACTCCCTTTCAGGGCCTTCTCAGCGAAGACATCTTCATAAATCCCGACCTGAATGGTGGCGTACGCTTTGTTGACCCCCACGAGGAGGATCTCCAGAGACTGGCGCCGGGTATCTCCCTTCGGCTCCGAAACGGTCGACGGGCCGTTTGATTTTTCATCGTTCGCCGGTTCGAGGCAGCCGCCAGGGTGGTAGCTCTGGAAGGGGGTCCCGTTCTGCTGCCGGAGGGTTGCAAAGTCGTCCCGATTATAAAGCCGCACACAGATCGCCTCCCCCTTTTCGATGTTGAAGACCGCGTTCGTCCCGATGTTGTTGAGCATCTTGGCCTGGCGGGAGACGATGTTCATCGACACGCGAATGATCTGCTGCTCTAACTCATCCCACTTTTTTCTCTCGGTCTCATTCGCCGCCGCGATCCGCTTCCGCTCCAATCCGGTGTAGACCTCTTCAAAAAGAGGCTTGGTGTTGAAGAACTCCTGGAAGTTGATGGTGAGGAGCTCCAGAAACATGATCCGTCTTCGAAAGGAGTCTTCATCCGCCTTCACAAAATCTTCCTTGATCGCGCCGAGATAACCGGTGAGGAGTGTCTGGAACATCGACTGCCGGATGTCGGTGTCCGATTTTTCCCGCTCGGTCATCGTTCGGACGAACATCTCGGCCCGGCGATTCTTCTCGGTGTAAGAGTTGAGAAAGACCGGAATCAGGATGGCACTGACGACCGCGCTGAAGCCGGCCAGAATTTTGGCGATTGCCTCTAATTTTCCAAACAGATCGGTCCGCTTATTCTCTTGATCAGCCATTTGGAACGGTCCTTTCCCAGGCGATTGATATAGGGGGCCGGCGCCGAAAGAGGCCGATGGATTCTGCTTCACACTTAAAATAGGCCCTTAAGCGAAAGATTACGGCGTTCCTTCGGTACCACTTGCCCCACATCCTTAGAGTTGAATATCGTGACGCGTTTGGTCGGCGGTGACCTTCACCGGAAACTCGCGGCCCCGGACGATCAGCGTGTGATCTCCGGCCGGCAGGTCGAGCCGGTATTCCCCTTTCGGGCCGGTCTTTGTTTTTGCCTCGGTTCCTTTCACGGTGATGGTCAGGTTCGCGACCGGCGAGCCTTTGCTGAAGACCGTCCCGGAAAGCTCGGCGGCCCCGACCGGCTCTGCAAAGAGAGCCAGGGACAAGATGAGAAATGCGGAAAAGATAATCGACTTAAAGTAGGTTCTAGCGCGAAAGATTACGGCGCTCCTCTTAAAGTAGGTTCTAGCGCGAAAGATTAATGAACGCCGTAAATTTAGCTTAAGGGAACCTATTTTAACGGCGCTCCTCTTCATTTTCCTCCTCCCGTTATTGGACGGCCGGCACGAAACGTGGGGTTGATTGACGCGGATTGCCTCCATCGGCCACCGGTCCCCTCCGACGAAAAAACAAACTGGGAGAATTCTAGCCTATCTATGAGGGGTCTGTAAATGAGGAACTGCTTTTCGATCCCTGCCCGTTCCATCTATGCCGGGGACCCATCGATTGAAACGAAGCCGAGCCGGTCAGCGCAACCCACGGAGCTGGTTTAAAAGCGCTTCGATCTTGAGGGCCTCTTCCCGGGAGAATCCCTTCCTGCCGAAGCGGACGCCGCAGTAGATCTGAGTGATCCCTTCGGTCTCCCTGACAAGTTCCTGATGATCGGTCCGGACCTTCTCCACGAATTCAAGCGGTGTTTGGTGCGCCTTTCTCATGAGCCCTTTACCCGCTAAAATCCGGAGCATCTCCCGGTAGATGGCCGAGATCTCTTTCTCCCCCCTCTTTTTTCTGATCCTGAACCGTCCCCGCTTCAACCCAACGAGGACCGCGACCGCGATAAGAAGAAGCGCCAGGGCCAATGGCACGGCCGCTCTGTTCAACAGGGGACGGAAGGCTTGCTTCCATCCCGTAAGCGCCGCGTAAAACCGGTCTGAAAAATTTCCGAATCGCTCCCCCACCCCTTGCACGAAATCAAACTGGTCCCGAAGCGAATAGCGGAGAATATGCCGATCCCATTTCAGTTGCATCCAGTCGAGATAGGCGGCGGTCATTTTGAGGAGGGCATTCTGGTCCTGGGGAACTGAAGGGGTCGGATCGAACACCTGCCATCTCTCCTCCGGGAAATAGACCTCGACCCATGCGTGGGCGTCGCTCTGCCGAATCAGATAGTACCGGCCGACCTCGTTCCACTCCCCGGGGAGAAATCCGGTGACCAGACGGGCCGCAATCCCGATGCTGCGGAGCAGGAGCACCATGGCGGAGGCGTAGTACTCGCAATACCCTTTCTTGTGATCGAAGAGGAACGCTTCGAGCGGCGGACGGGAGGAAAGGGGAACGTCGAGGGTATAGGTGTAATTCGACTTTAGGTAGTGTTCGATCGCCGCCGCTTTTTCATAAACGGTGGAAGAAGAAGCGGTGATGTCCCGGGCCAGCGCGGCGATTTTCAAATGGGAGCTCAATTCGGCTCCGGCCGCGACATCGGCCGCCAGATAATGGTCGCGGATCCAAGATGGATAGTCGATCTGAACCGTTGCTCGGTCCGAATCCAGAACCGGCTCGGAAAAGCTGGTGATTTCATATTCAAGGCGCCTGCGGATGTTCGATGGAAGATAGAGGGTCCCCGAAAGGTCTTTCAACAGGCTGGGGAGGGGGACCTGAATGGAGGCGGCCTTGTCGGCGGTAAAGAGCACCGAGGTCTCGAGCGGCTCCAGAAGGATTGTTTTCTTTCGCGTCGGCCTGTTGCGCGGGGGAGGGGTGACGAGGAACCCCTCCTCGATCCCCCGGGTCAATTCTTTTTTTTGCTTGAGGGTATTCTGCCAGGCCCGCCCGTCGTAGGCGTCAAAGGACATTCCCCGGAGGTAGGGGGGAGGGACCCCCTTTTCCTCCGTCATCGGAACGACCCGCATCACCGAAGAGGGGTCGAGCTTGACCGCCCCGAGCGCCCCGAGATCGACCCTTTCCGAGAAGCCGGAAATTTTCTGGAGGGACGGGGCTTTTTTCTGGAAAAATGCGATTCCGACCCGCGGGATCAAGAAAAAAACCAGAAGGGTCACCATCAGGACGATGAAGGTGAGGAGCGGCGGCATCATTAAAAATCGGGAGGGAATGACCTCTCTGATCGAGCGGCCGGCGAGGGCCGGCGAGCGCGACTCCTGCTCCCGCTTGAAGTGTTGAACGAGCAGTCCGCCGACCATAAAAAAGGAGGAAAAAAGAAACGCGACGGCATAGCCGAAATGGCTTCCGTCCCCTGCGGCCGCCAGCAGCTGCAGAAAACCGATTAAGTAAAGCTGAAGCTCGTCCTTCGCGTTTTCCAAATGAAACAGGCGATAGGCCATCAGATAGGTTAAAAAGTGCATCCCTGCGGAGAGGAGATCGCGGGAGAGCCATAGGAGATCGATTAGAAAAAAAAGACAGCATAAAATGGAAAGCCCGCTCCAGACCCGGGGGGCGGGCGGCACCCGCTTTCCGGAGAAGACAAAGAGAAAAGAGAGGGAGAGGAGGCCGAGGCCGATCACCGCCCCGAGCCAATGAAAAAAGTCATTCATCACCAGCGACGAAAAAGTGGCCAGGGCGATCAGATGGGTCAGCAGAAGGGCGCTTTTCTTCAGCGACATCCCTTCCCTCCGTTCGACTCTCCCGGAGCGGGGCCGGACTCGAAGAGAAGCCCTTCCCCGCTCTCGGCAATCATCACCGCCTGGAAGAGCGGTTCCTTCCCGGCCCAGGAAAGGTCCTCTTTCATCCGGATTAAAATGGACGGCTGCCGCGCCGGATCAGGCCAGCGGGCGTCTGCCTTTGTCCCTTGCGCGGCTTTCTCTGGTTCGATCGGTTTTAGGAGCGCCAGCGCTTTGAGCAAGCGTTCGCGCCGGCCGGCGCCTTCGCCCGCCTCCACCGCCTCACCGGCGGTCTGAAGGGAGACTTTCAACCCGGCGTTCAGTAAAAACACCGCGAAGGAGGCGATGATTTCAATGGCCCGCTCAAATTCCTCCTCCCAGGCGGCGGTTCGGGCGCCGGGGGCGGCATTGTTGAAGAAAAGGGTCCAGTCTCCCCCCTCCTCCCGCTCCCGCTCTTTGACGATCCAGCGTCCCTGCCTTGCAGAGAGTTTCCAATGGATCAGGCGGCGGTCGTCCCCGAAATGATAGTCTCTGAAATGGTTAAAGCCGGCGGCCTGTCCGGTCCGGTCCGAAACATCCGAGGTCTCCATTGCGGCCCTGGAGACGAGATACTTTGAAATCGGGTGGACCTGCGGATAGACCCAGAGCGCCATCGGGTCTTTCCGCGCCGAAGATTTGATAAAAAGGCCAAATGGAAAAGCGGTGGAAAGCTTGAAGCCTTCGAGGTGATAACATCCCCGCCGTGAAAAGGTCGCTTGAAGGAGTTCAGATCCCTTTTTCTGAGGAGCGAGTTTGATGAAATAGGCTTCCTGAAAAAAAGCCGGGCTTCCGAAGGAGCGGCCGGGGAGGAATCTCTTGATTTTTCGAAGCAAGGAAACATGCGCCGGAGAAGAGGAAGCCGGTTGCAGCAGGCCGGTGACGCCGATGGAAAACGAAGGGAGGAGGTTCTTTTGATTGTGAAGGGAGATTCGAATGGCGCCCGGCTCCCCGGTCGAAAAGGGGCCGGGCGCTTGCGTGGTCAGCGTGATTTTTCGAAGCGACAGCTCGGAAAGAAAACCTGAAACGACAATGAGACTCAGCAGCATGGCCGCCAGCAAATAAAGGAGGTTGTTGCCGGTATTGAGGGCGGCGAACCCGGTGATCAAAACAAGGAAGAGGAAGTACCGGCCTTCTTTCGTCACCCGGAGGGTTCGCGGGAGATATTTGAAGATGGCGATCGGGGACGGCATCGGGGCTGCTTGAGCACCTCGTTCAAAGTGGGACGGAAATTTCCTCGACGATCTCTGAAATGATCGATTCGGCCTCGACGAGCGCATCTCCGTTGTGATGGGATTTGAGTAAAACGCGGTGGCTGAGGACCCGTGGGGCGAGTCTCTTGATCTCGTCGGGAAGACAGTAGTCCCGGCCCTCCATAAAGGCGAGGGCGCGGGCCGCTTTTTGAAGGGAGATCGCGCCACGCGTGCTGACCCCCAGAGAAAGAAGCCGGTGCCGGCGCGTCGCTTGAATGATCGCCAGCAGGTAATCGATCAGGCTTTCGTCCAGCGTCACCTTTTCGACCTCATCTTGAAGCCGGAGGATTTCTTCCGACGTAATAACCGGCTTGATCGGAAAGGAGGGGAGGTCCGGCTGAAGAAGAATCTCCTTTTCATCCGAAAGGGCCGGATAGCCAAGCCGGATCCGAAGCATGAAGCGATCGAGTTGTGATTCCGGTAAAGGATAGGTTCCTTGATGGTCGGAAGGATTTTGCGTGGCGATCACCATGAAAGGCCGCGGAAGGGGGTAGGTGTGGTTTTCCACGGTCACCTGGCCGTCGTTCATCGCTTCAAGAAGGGCGCTCTGGCTCTTGGGGGTCGTCCGGTTGATCTCGTCGGCCAGCAGAATCTGCGTGAAGATCGGGCCGGGATGAAAGTCAAACCGATCCGCTTTGGGATTATAAATGGGGACGCCGAGGATATCGGAAGGGAGCAGATCGCTCGTGAATTGAATCCGTTTGAACGAGCAATCGACAGAGCGGGCGAGGCTCAATGCAAGGGTGCTTTTGCCGACGCCCGGGATGTCCTCAATGAGGATGTGGCCCCGGGCCAGAAGGGCCACGACCGCCATCTGAATTGCCTCCGGCTTCCCTTTAATGGCCTGCCCGATATTTTTTATAAGCGGTTGAACCTGCTGATCCGGTTTCATAAAAAGAAGTTTAACCGAGGCAGGAAGAATCGTCAACGCATGGAACGGTGCTCATTTCAGTTTAAACATTTTCGGTATCTCCTCTCGGGAGCGAGCTCCCTTTTTGAAGAAAGGTGTGGTATGATCGGTCCGGGATTTTCTTGAGGGGAAAGTGATCTGGGTCGGTTTGACCGGGGGAATTGCAAGCGGCAAGAGTACGATCTCTCGATTTCTGCGGCAGGCGGGAGCATTCATCATCGATGCCGATCAGATCGCCCACGCCGTCATTCTGAAAGAGGGCGAAGCGTATCAGCCGGTGGTGGAGGCCTTCGGAAAAGAAATTCTCGACCCGGACGGGGAGATTGACCGAAAGCGTCTGGGCCGGATCGTCTTCAACGACCCGAACCGGCGGAGGATGCTCAACCGGCTGGTTCACCCTCATGTGTTTGAAAGGGCGGAATCGGAAAAAAAAGAGATCGCGGGGCGGCACTCGAAAGGGGTCATCGTCTTTGACGCCGCCCTTCTGATCGAGACGGAGGCGCACCTGAAGATGGACTGGATTCTCCTCGCTTACGTCGATCGCGCCACACAGATCGATCGGCTGACCCGGCGTGACGGGCTCTCCCTGGCGGAGGCGGAGCGGCGGATCGACGCCCAGATGCCCTTGGACGATAAAATTCCCTTTGCCGACGAAGTCATCGACAATCGAAAGCCTCTGGCGATGATAGAGGAAGAGGTCGGCCGGATCTACCGGCGGCTCCAGGCGGGGCCGGCGTAAAGGTTTTCTTGACTTAGATTTATCCCTTTGACTACAATGAAGCAATTCTTCCTGGAGAAAAAATGCCTGCACGGCAAATAACAAAGGCGGTCATTCCGGCCGCCGGTTTGGGAACCCGCTTCCTTCCTGTGACCAAAGCCTCTCCCAAAGAGATGCTCCCTCTGGTCGACAAACCGCTGATTCAATATGTCGTCGAGGAGGCGGTGGCTTCCGGAATCCAGCAGATCATTATTATTACCGGCCGTGGAAAGCGGGCCATTGAAGATCATTTTGACATTTCGTTCGAGTTGGAGGAGACCCTCAAGAGCAACGGCAAGGAAGATCTCCTGAAGGACCTCAGGAAAATTTCCGAGATGGCCGACTTTTGCTACATCCGCCAGAGCCAGGCGCGCGGTCTGGGCCATGCCATCCTTTGCGCAAAAAATCTGATCGGCGATGATGAGGCCTTTGCCGTTCTCCTGGGGGACGACATCATCGATCACTCCGTTCCCGCGCTCCAGCAGATGATGGAAGTCTATCACCGCACCCCCGCCCCTCTGATCGGAATCCAGCAGGTCGCGAAGGCCGATGTCCAGCAATATGGGATCATCGATGCCGGGCCGGCGATCGACGGGCTGTATAAAATCAATGATCTGGTTGAAAAGCCTTCCCCGGAAGAAGCGCCGTCCGATCTTGCCGTCATCGGCCGCTACCTCCTGACCTCCGACGTTTTTGAATGCCTGGAAAAGACCAAGCCCGGGAAAAATAATGAGATTCAGCTGACCGACGCCCTCAAGCAGTTGGCCCATTCACGGGCCATGTATGGGTACCTGATCCAGGGAAACCGTTTCGATGCCGGCGATAAACTCGGCTTTCTGAAGGCGACCGTCGAGATGGGCCTTAAAAATCCTGAATTGGGAAAAGGGTTCCGCAAATATCTAAAAAATCTGCCTCTCTGATCCCTTCCGCCGCGGGACGATCCGCAAGCGGAGCGCCGTAATTTATCGCGCTAGGGCCTATTTTAAGCCGTGAGGACCGATCCTGATGCGGCCGATCTGCTTGAAGAGTCGGCTGGACCCGTGTACAATGAGGAAATAAACGAATGGAACGCCGCCGAGTAGGTCGGCCATCGAAGTATGGCCCTGATAAATTTACGCTTGGGGGCCTATTTTAAAGGGATAAGGCAACCGCGTCCGAAAGCCCGCCGGGAATCTGCTTATTTTTAAGACCCAAGGAGTCTCTCTTGTCAGGCCCGATCGACCAGGAAATGCAGCAAATTGAAATTCCGGAGCAACTCCCTTTGCTGCCGCTACGGGATATCGTTGTCTTTCCCCAGATGGTCCTTCCCCTCTTTGTGGGGCGGGAAGTCTCCATCCGGGCCATCGAGGAGGCCCTTGCCGGAAACAAGCTGATCTTCGTGGCTGCCCAAAGATCGATGGATGTTGAGATCCCGCAGCAGAGTGACATCCATTCGGTCGGCACCGTCTGTACGCTCATGCGGATGCTGAAGCTGCCCGACGGCCGGGTGAAGATTTTGATCCAGGGGGTTGCAAAAGCAAAGATCGTCTCGTATGCCCAGTCGACGCCGTTCTACCGGGTCAAGCTTGAAAAGTGGGTCGAGCCGAAACCGCCGGCGGTCACCCTGGAGGTGGAGGCGGTGGTCCGGACCGTCAAAGAGCAGGTGGAGAAGGTGGTCTCGTTTGGAAAGCTTCTGATCCCCGATGTGATCGCCGTGATTGAGAATCTGGAAGATCCGGGCCGGATGGCCGATTTGGTGGTGTCGAATCTCGGGCTGAAGGTCGAAACGTCGCAGGCTGTTCTGGAAGTTCTCGATCCGGTCGAGCGGCTCCGAAAGGTCAGCGATATTCTCGTCAAAGAGCTCGATGTCCTCTCGATGCAGCAGAAGATCCAGGCCGAAGCCAAAGGGGAGATGGACAAGACCCAGCGCGAATATTTTTTAAGGGAACAGCTCAAGGCGATTCAAAAAGAGCTGGGCGATGTCGATGAACGGGCCGAGGAGTTTGAGGAGTTTCGGGTCAAAATCGCCGAAGCCAAGATGCCGGAGAAGGTGGCCAAGGAGGCCGACAAGCAGCTCAAGCGCCTTGAAAGAATGCACCCCGATTCGGCGGAGGCCTCGACGGTGCGCACCTATCTGGAGTGGATTGTGGAGTTGCCCTGGGGATTCGCCACGAAAGACAATCTCGATATCATCGCTGCCCAGAAGGTGCTGGACGAAGACCACTATGACCTGGAGCGGGTCAAGGAGCGGATCTTGGAGTATCTCGCCGTCCGGAAAATGAAAGAAAAGATGAAGGGGCCGATCCTCTGTTTTGTGGGCCCGCCCGGTGTCGGGAAAACCTCTCTTGGAAAATCGATTGCGCGCGCGCTGGGCCGGGAGTTCGTCCGTGTCTCGCTGGGGGGCATCCGGGACGAAGCGGAGATACGCGGCCACCGCCGGACCTATGTGGGGGCCTTGCCGGGCCGGATCATCCAAGGGATGAAGCAGGCCGGCACGAACAACCCGGTTTTCATGTTGGATGAAGTCGATAAGATCGGGATGGATTTTCGGGGAGACCCCTCCTCCGCGTTGCTGGAGGTGTTAGACCCGGAGCAGAACCACAGTTTTTCGGACCATTATCTCGGTGTGCCGTTCGACCTTTCGAGTGTCATGTTCATCACCACCGCCAACCAGATCGATCCGATCCCCGCTCCGCTGAGCGACCGGATGGAGGTGATCGATATCTCCGGCTATACCACGGAAGAAAAGGTGGGGATTGCCCGCAATTTTCTGATCCCCCGGCAGCTTTTGGAGCATGGAACCTCTTCCGACAGGGTCCATTTTACGGACGCGGCCATCCACCACATCGCCATGCAATATACGCGGGAGGCCGGGGTTCGAAATCTGGAGCGGGAAATCGCCCATGTCTTGAGAAAAATTGCGCGGCGGCTGGCGGAAGGAAAGAAAGAAAATTACCGGATCACCCCCGCCAACGTCCAGCGTTATCTCGGCATTCCCAAGTTTGTCCCCGAAGCGGAGCAGCAAAAAGATGAAATCGGCGTCGCCACCGGGATGGCCTGGACCCCGGCGGGAGGGGATATTATCCGGGTCGAGGCGACCCTCATGAAGGGAAAAGGGGGGCTCACCCTGACCGGACATCTGGGGAACGTCATGAAAGAGTCGGCCCAGGCGGCCCTCTCCTACATCCGGTCCCAAGAAAAAGAGCTCGGAATTAAAACGGACCTTTTCTCAAAGAGCGATATTCATATTCATGTCCCGGCCGGAGCGATTCCAAAGGATGGGCCTTCCGCAGGAATCACGATGGCGACGGCGCTCGCTTCGGTTCTCACCGGCACGCCTGTCCGCCGGGATGTGGCGATGACGGGTGAAGTTACCCTGAGGGGCCGGGTCTTCCCGGTCGGGGGACTGAAAGAAAAAATCCTGGCGGCAAAGCGGGCCGGCATGAAGATCGTGATCCTTCCGGAGCGGAGCAAAAAAGACCTCGAGGAAGTGCCGCGCCATATCCAGCGGGGCCTGGAGTTTGTTTTTGCAGATCACATGGACACCGTCCTGACGACCGCCTTCAGAAAAAAGAGCGGGGCGAGGAGCGCCCGGCCCGATAAGAGGAACGCCGTAAAATTGGCTTAGGAAACCTATTTTAAAGTGAAAAAAAGAGGTATCCAAAAAATAGCGCACCCTGTCGCCTAGAATCCCATGGATCTCAGCCAGATCGGCGAGTTTGGTCTCATCCGAAGAATTCAGAAAAATCTCCGCCCTCCTTTTTCGGACATCCCTCTCGGGATCGGAGACGATGCGGCGGCGATCCTTCCCTCTCCTCAAAAATATCTCCTCCTTACCACCGACAGTCTTCTGGAGACGGTCCATTTCGACCTGGCCTATTCCAGCTACAGAGAGATCGGCTATAAAGCGGCGGCGGTGAATATCAGCGACATCGCGGCGATGGGAGGGGCTCCCCGTTTTTTCCTGATCTCACTCGGCCTGACCGGACGGCAGAAAGTGGCCGACCTTGATCGGCTCTATCGCGGGATTGAAAAAGGGAGCCGGGAGGCCGGAATGGATTTAATCGGTGGAAACACCACCTATTCGGAGAAGCTCTTCTTCATCTCGTTGACCGTTCTGGGGGAGGTTTCAAAGAAAGAGATGGTCGCGCGCGCGGGGGCGCGCGCGGGGGATGCGCTTTATGTGACCGGGAGCTTAGGAAACGCGGCGGCCGGCCTCGACATTTTAAAAAATGGAATCAACCCGAAGCGCTTCCCGCGGCTGGTCGAAAGGTACCGGGCGCCCCGGGCCCGCTGGCGGGAAGGCCGTCTTCTCGGAAGGAAAGGAATCGCTACCGCGATGATCGATCTTTCGGATGGGTTGACTTCCGATCTCGGCCATCTGACCGAAAGAAGCGGCGTGGGGGCGGAACTCGACTTGAGTCAGATTCCGGTCGCACCCTCCTTGCGGCGATATGCCTTACAAAACGGAAGGGATCCGATCCAATACGCCCTTCATGGGGGAGAAGATTATGAACTGCTCTTTTCCGTGCCGGAGAAAAAAATTCCGGCTTTAGAGAGGCTGGTGAAGGAGGGGTTGATCGACGCCCGGCGGATCGGCGTCATCCGGGAGAAAAAATGGGGCCTCACGGCGAGGGCCGGGGACGGCCGGTTGACCCGGATTGCGCCCGGCGGGTATGATCATTTTAGAGAGGCTAAAAAGCGGAGCGGCCTCATTTAAACGCGGGACGGCTGATTGCGCTCGCTTTTTTTCAGCGGCGCCTGGACGTAAAAGAGATGGAAAAGATATTCGATCAGTTTCGAGCGTCCCTTCTTTATTGTAATAAGTGCGGGCGGGCCATGCCGGTCCGGGAGCGGCTTCTCCTGGTTCTTCCGGACGGAGAGTTGTACGATTACCTCTGTCAGGGATGCGGGACTTCGGTCGGCTCCAAGACGGAGAAAGCTTCTTCCAAAGTGGCGCCGGTGAAGGGCCGGGCGCTTCCCCAGGCTCCCCGATGATGAACACCCAGCGCCCTCGCATTCTGGCCGTTGCCGGCAGCATGCGAAGTGGATCGTTCAATCGAAAACTGCTGCTCGTGGCCGTTCACGCGGCTGAAAAGGGCGGGGCGGAAGTCGATCTGGTCGATCTGCGCGAACTGGCCCTTCCACTCTACGATGGAGACCTCGAGCGAAGTCAGGGACTCCCGGAAGGGGCCGTGCGATTCAAAGAAAGAATCGCGCGGGCAGACGGGCTTCTGATCGCCTCGCCGGAGTACAACCACTCCGTTCCGGGGACATTCAAAAATGCCATCGACTGGGCCTCCCGGCCGCCCGGCGATGTCTTTGAAAATAAATCGGCGGCCTTGATGGGCGCCTCGCCCGGCGGATTCGGCGCCGTGCGCTCTCTTCTCCACCTCCGGCAGATTCTCACCGGCCTCGGGGTCTGGCTGGTTCCCTCGCAGGTGACCGTCTCCCGGGCCCATCAGGCGTTCGGGCCGGAAGGAGAGATCAACGATCCCGAGATCCATGCGGAAGTGGTCGGGTTGGTGGACCTGCTGATTCGTCAGAGCCGCCGGTTAAAAGAGGACCGATAGACGCTCCGTCTAGGTGGGCCGGTACTGTGGCAGCCGGGGTTTCAGTGTCCCATGCCGGCCTGTGGTACTGGTCAAGTTTGAATTACAAGATTAATGACTTCGGGTTGTGACTGTGGCATAATGCAGTCATGAAAAAGAAGTCAAGCAAACCAAAGAAAAACCCCACCGATCCAATCCTACTTGCCCGTGAAGTGTTTGAGGCTGCAATCGGAGAACCTCTCACCCCCAAAAGGCCTAAGGCCAAAAAGGCCTCTTCAAAAAAGAAAGCCAAAAAATAGTTTTTATCATACAAAGAGCGGAAGCGTCTCTTCAATTTCTGGTTTGTTTATACGTGGCGGATAAAAGAGCCCAACAATAAGCCAGTTGGCTGGGTGACCATGTATAGTACCAACAAAGAAGTGAGTATCATATTTAGATATCATTTCTGATTCATATCTTTGACGGAATTTCTTTTCCCATTCGTTTCCATATTTTTGTTTCCAGCTTCTCCAAGATTGCCCCATTTCCCAATCTGTGCAACTAATTGAATGGCCTTCGCAGGTATCGTGGTCGCATTCAAATTCATATTTAAATTTATGGGGTACTTTTTCAAGATCGGCCTGATGTCCCTTCTCAAATAAGAGTCCCTGACTAAGCATTTGAAGTTGTTCCTGTGTCCAGTTTGGCACTTTGTCATCTTGAATATGTAATCGTCTGATAATTTTTGGGCGAAAGAAGCCTAACGTCGGAGAACTATTTTGATCTCTTTCTCGCTTGAGGCAACAAAGACAGTGTGCCATTAGGGGAGACAGTATTTTCTTTCTCTTTTCCCAATTCTTGGTGGTCGAAAGTGGTTCAGAAATTATTTGAATGGTATCGATGAAAATCGTGTAGCTTTCCGGTCGAGGATCACTTGCTTTTTGTACTAAAACATCAATCCATTGATATTTTCGAAATCGTTTGTCGTTATCTAAAAACCGGTATGGAACAGGGAAGAGGCGAATCCATTCACCTCTATCTGTAACACCCGCAGTACATGAAACTTCCACCCCTTTCTTAGCAGGGGTCGGATATGTGCGGACTACAATGAGCACCTTCTTTTTTTGCTGTGGCCCGGCCATAGGATTTTATTCTCATAGATCAAACCCACGTAAGCCCATTTGTTCTAAAGCCAAACATAAACGATGACGATGACATTCATTTGGATCAATTTCAACGCACATAAGAGCAACCGGATGTTCTAAACTATTTAGGAACCGGTGTAAATTTTTCCCCACATATCGCATGACAACATATTGATCGTACCATTTCCAAATGACAGTCCTACTGCCTGTTTCGATAGCTTTTGCGCGAACATCACGAGGAACCCCAAGCTCTGGCACATGTAAATAATTTATCCCACGCTCTTCGACAGATCTCTTAAGATTGCCCTTGCTTAACTCTGGACGGTACATACTTACAGGATACTGTCGGATGTCTAGGAGTGTTCGCACATTGGCCGCTACGAGCGAATCTAAAAATTCTTCAATCCGCCGTCCCGTGTAGCCAACGGTAAAGAAATCGGCATCATGTATCGATCGTGCGTCATTCCAGGCAATCTTATTTTCCGCTTGCTGGCGCGCCGGTATGCTTGGGAGTTTAAGTTGTTTGGGTGGTTGCCCTTCTCTACCTCTTATTTCAGTCGCCAATGTATTATCCCATTCTTATCTTTTTGTCTTTCTAACCCAATATCCTTTTCCATTCTGTAAACCCACTGATTATTCGGGAATGCCTGAGGCAAACCAGCAGTAGTTCTAATATCTGTCCATGTTAGGTCAGTGCCTGCCTTGCGCAAGGTATCTTGAATCTTTGTCCGAAAATCCTCGTACGTCATCATTGCCTTCCCTCTTGGCCGATTCCAATAGGGGCTCTTACATTTCGGGCAGACCTTTGGTTCGGCCTTAAAGTTTTTGGGAATCCATTCATGACTACACCGTTCACAACGGTATCCCATTACAGTGATTGGAACACGGGCCAATTTACACCTCCTTGAGAATCCCCCTACATGTACCATGATGATAATACCTTTATCAAGAATATATTATATAATAATTTATCTTAACATATATTGTTATAAAATATATTATTATATAAGTATGTAACATGGAGGCAGGGATGAACAGGCTAACTAATCAGCGGCGAGTTCAGGAGAGCTGGTCTCCCCTCAAAGGGCTTCATCAAAAGCAGGTAACCTGACAGGAAAAAAATTCAAACGGCGCTACAAAAGGTCCGATTGATCGGCAGGAGGTTTGGAATGCGGAGAAAGATGTTCTGGAGCGGAGTATCCCTGTCGATGGTACTGGTGGCCTGTGCCGCTTCCGCAATCGAGTATGCGGTGATTGATCAACAGGTCAATGCCGGAAAAAGATTTCCGTCCCTTCATTTCGAGGTGATCACCGAAGAGGCGCCGTTTAAGAAGTTTTTTACCGACCTTCATTCTCATCAGCTCCCGTCCCCCCTTCCGCCTGAAATTGATTTCGAATCGTCCTTCGTGATCTTTATTTCAATGGGAGAAAGGCCGACGACGGGGTATCGTGTGGAGATCGATCAAATGAAGCGGTCGGACGATCTTTTGAAAGTGACGCTTCGTCTGCAGGAGCCGTCACCGGGCGAAATGAATGCGACGATGATCACGCAGCCTTTTGTGATGGCCAAGGTGAAGAGAGAAAAGGGGATCAGACAGGTGGCTTTTCTCGACGGGCAGGGCCATCCCCTCCATTCGACCTCGATCCCTGAAGAATAAGCCTCTTTTAATTTCTGCAGGAGAGAATGATCCGTTAGGCTGAATCGGAGGCCACCGGAAGTTCGAGCGGATGGCCATTGGCCTGCCTGCTTTCGTTCAGGCGGACCGAGACCAGCTTGGAGAGCCCAGTCTCCTCCATCGTCACCCCGTAGAGGACATCGGCGATTTCCATGCTTCGCTTGTTGTGGGTGACGATGATGAACTGGGTCTGCCGCGACATGCTTGTGAGCGCCTGCGTAAAGCGGCGGGTATTTTCCTCATCCAGCGGCGCGTCGATTTCATCGAGCAGGCAGAAGGGGCTCGGATGGATCAGAAACGTGGCGAACAGAAGAGAGATGGCGGTCAGCGCCTTTTCTCCGCCCGAAAGGAGGGTGATGCTCCGAGGTCTCTTGCCGGGAGGCTGAGCGAGCATTTCAATTCCCGATTCGAGCGGTTGGTCCGGATCGACCAGCGTCAGCTCGGCTTTCCCCCCGCCGAAGAAGGAGACGAAGACCTCCCCGAATTTCCGGTTCAATGTGTGGAAGGTATCGACGAAAAGACCCTGCGTCGTTTTGTTGATTTTTGTGATCACCTGCCGAAGGCTTTCCATGGAGGTGGTCAGGTCTGTTTCCTGGCCGGTTAAGAATTGGTAACGGGTTTCCAGCTCCCGATACTCTTCGATCGCCCCCATATTCACCGGGCCCATCTCTTCGAGTGAACGCCTCAATGCGGGGGCCTTTTCGCGGGCCTCATCCAGCGGCAGCTCGCCCTGCGAGAGGGGATGGGCTGCGATTTCGATCTGATAATTCATCAGGACGGTCTCCTGAATCTTTCGCTGCATCATCTCCGCTTCGATCTTGCGGAGGGCTTTTTCCTGAGCCTCTTTCTTCGTCTGATCGAGCCCGGTCCGGAGTTGCTGCGTCTTTTGTTCCACCTCTTTCAGCCCGGCTAAAATCATCCCGTGCGCTTCCGTCATTTCACGGATCAGACTGATCAGGTTTTCCCGTTCCCCGGCATGTTGTTGGATGGCTGAAACCACCTCGACCTCTTCGGTCTCGCCGAAGGCGAGCTTCTCCTGAAGAGAGGCGATAAGGCGCTCCTTTTCCTGAAGACGCTGCGCCAGCTCTCTTTGGGTTTGGGAAGTCCGCTCTTGCTTTTCGAGGAGGTGACGCTGCTTCTCTTTCAGCGAAGCGGTTTCCATTTTCAAACGGATCACCTCTTCTCTTAAAACTTCTAATGCCTGCCGGATTTCGTTTAATGTTCCCTGGTGACGGCCGAGCGCCTCCTCCTTCTCTTCCTTCAGCCGCCCGAGTTCGGAGAGTTGGTTCTGTTCGGCCTGCTCCGAGCGGGCGAGGACCTCTTCTTCCTGAGTCCCCTCCTCCTGCTCAAAGAGGAGCGTCTGCAGCCCGTTTTGAAGGCGGTCCATGTCGGCCAGGAGCGCCCCGTGGTCTTTTTGCTCGTGGAGCTGCTGCATTTCGAGGGCGCGAATTTCCGTGGTCAACGTCTCGATCTCCGATCGCGTCGTCTGCTGGACCTGCTGATGGTGCTCTATTTCCGCTTCGAGTTGCCGCATCTCCTCCTGGAGCCGGCTGAGTTGGTCGGTGAGCGATTTGATCTCTCTTTTTTGCTCCAGCAGTCCGGTTTCTCCCCGCTCTCCTCCGGAGACGATTCCGGACGAATCGATGACATCGCCCTGGAGGGTCACCCAGACGCCGACCTGGGGAAATTGCTCCCAGAGCCGGAAGGCCGCTTCGAGATCGGAAACCACCACCACTTCCGAGAGGAGAAGCGCGGCGATCGCTTCATAGCCCGGCCGGGAAGAGATCAGATCGAGCGCCCGGCCGATGATCCCGGCGCCTTCAATCGCGGCCGGCGCGCCGACAGGCCCGCTTCCTCCCTGCTCTCCGGTCCGCCGCAGTTGGCGCGGCAGGCGCGGGAAAAAAGTGCCCCGTCCCGCCTGGGCATGCCGAAGGTGATCGACCCCCTTCTTGATTTCCGTGTGGTTTTCGACCACGATTCCCCGGAGTCGGCTCTCCAGAACCGCTTCGATGGCTTTTTCATAATCGGGCGGGACCTCGACCAGGTCGGCCACCATCCCCTGCAATCCGTCCAATTGAAGAAGGGCGTTTTCGCTCCCTTCCTGTTTTCCCAGCAGGCCGCGATAAAAACCTTCGCGCGCGGCCGATTTGGCTGAGAGGGCGGCCGAGGCTTCCTTCACTTCCGAGAGACGGGCCCACTTTGCTTTTATAGCCGCTTCTGTTTCCTTCAAGAGCGAGACGGCGGCGGTATGGGCGGCGCCCTTCTCGACCAACTGCCCTTTGGCCCCTTCCCACCGCTCTTTCAGTATTTGCAGCCGCTCCCCGGATTCGCTCATTTTTCTCTGGAGCTCTCCTTGCTCTAGAATCTCTCTTTCTTTCTTCCTCCGCAGTTCTTCCTTGCGTGTTTGAATGTGGCTTAGATTGTTTCTGAGCTGTGTCAGGCGGGAGATCAGGTCGAACAGCGCGGCTCGCCCCTGCTCCAGAGAAGTGGTCTGCTCGGCCAACTGGCGCTCCAGTTGATTGACCTCTTCCTGTCGGTCGCTTAAAAGCGCTTCCTTCTCAGGAAGAATCCGCCCGATTTCCCCTAGCTCCTGCGCGAGCCCTTCGCGTTCCGTCTCCAGGTTCGATCCGGTCTGCCGAATTTCGCCGATCTCCTGATCTGTCCGGAAGCGGGTTTCGTTCCACTCTTTTCTCTGGGCATGCAGCATCTCGATTTTGCTTTCGAGCCGCTGAATTTTCCCCTCGGTTTCAAAAACCTGTTTTTTGATCTCTCCCATCTCCTGCTCTTTTTGGGCCAAAGAAAGTTTGATCTCCGCCTGTTGAAGGTCGAGAGTCGCCAACTCGGTCTCCTGCCGGGTCGTCTTTTCCTGTAGTCGGGCCTCCTCCTGCGCCAGCCCCTCCCGCGTCCCGTTCCACGCATGCCACTCTGTGCTTGCGACCTGCAGCTCCAGCGTTCGAAGCTCCTCTTTCAGGTTTTTATATTTTTCCGCTTTCCGCGCCTGCCGGTCGAGCGAGTTGATCTGCCGCTTGATCTCGCCGATGATGTCGCGGACCCGGGTCAGGTTCTGCTCGGTCGCCTCCAGCTTGCGAAGCGCCTCGGCCTTTCGAATCCGGTATTTCGCGATCCCGGCCGCTTCCTCTACGATCTCGCGGCGCTGGAGCGGGGTGGCCGAAATCATGTCGTCCACTTTCCCCTGTTCGATGATCGTATGCGCCCGGTATCCTGCGCCGGTATCAATGAGGAGTTCCCGGATGTCTTTGAGGCGGCAAATGGTTTTGTTGATCAGGTATTCGCTCTCCCCCGAGCGGAACAGGCGCCGGCTGACCGTAATTTCGGCGTACGGAGAATAAGGCGGGGGAAGCTCGTTGTCGATATCTCCGAAGGTCAGCGACACTTCGGCCATCCCGAGCGGTTTGCGCAGTTCGGTTCCGTTGAAGATCACATCGTCCATCTTCTCCCCGCGGAGCGATTTGGGACTCTGTTCTCCCAGGACCCAGAGGATGGCGTCGGCCAGGTTGCTTTTTCCGCAACCGTTCGGCCCGACGACCGCGGTGATTCCAGGCTGAAAGGTGATCACCGTCTTCTCAAAAAACGACTTGAAACCAAAGACCTCTAATTTTTTCAGGCGCATCGACTTTATTCCCCTACAAGAATGTGGATAGACCTATATAGAGATAGACCGATGAGGAATGCTCTGCAACGAGAAGAATTCGATCGACCACCCCGCCAGGCCCCCCCTTGTCAAACGTTTCAGAATTATCATATGTTTCTCAAAAAGTAAAGGAAAAACAACCACAGATCGTAGGGCCTAATTAAGCGCTCCCCCATATATGGGAGGTGGCATCTTCCGGCGCGGGAGTCTGGCCTGCAAGGTTGCTCTGTTTTTTAAACCCCAAAAATGATATTGTCTTCCGAAGGAGGCGCCGATGGCAATACGGCTTTTGACACGGGTGGAGGGGATTTTCATCGCGGCGATTTGTCTGCTTTTCGCCCTGGCGGGGGGATGGCTCTTCTGGCAGATCCATCCTGTTTTGGCGGTCGGCCTCACGGCTTTCCTGAGCTGGATGATGTGGATCTACCACGGCAAAGTCTGTATCACCTGCCCGCATACCCACTGCCCGGGCAACCCCCGGTTCTGGAGCCGGGAAATATCAAAAGAGTCGGCCGGGGAGAAAAGCCGGTGAGGAAGTCGTGTTGGAAACCTCGTTGCCTTTCTTTTTTCGTTTATGTATAATCCGGTGGAACTTTCTTGGGGGAGTTTTGGCATGGCAGAGCAGAGGATCTTATTACCGAACAACGAACCGCTTAAAACGTTGGACGATTACCTCGCGCGCGGCGGATTTCAGGCCTTGAAAAAGGCGCTGGGAATGTCGCCGATGGCGGTGATCGACGAGATCAGACGGGCCAGTCTTCGCGGCCGGGGCGGCGCCGGATTCCCCACCGGGATCAAGTGGGCCGGGGTCCGGGCGAAGCAGTTCGATTCACTCGGGGCTCCCGCCAAGAAACAGCTGGTCTGCAACGGCTCGGAAGGAGAGCCGGGAACCTACAAAGACCGGTTCCTGATCAAGAAAAATCCGTACACGCTCATAGAAGGAATGATGATCGCTTCTTATGCCATGGGCACATCGAATGCCACGATCTGCATCAAGGAAATTTTTAAGAATGAAATTGCCATTTTGCAGCGTGCGATCGCGGAGTGTAAAACCGCCGGCTACCTGGGAGAGAATGTCATGGGGTCGGGGCACTTCCTCCCTCTTGAATTGGCCTTCGGGCCCGACTCTTATCTTTTGGGGGAAGATCGGGCGATGTTGGAAGTGATCGAGGGAAAGCCGGCCTGGCCTCGCGCCAAGGGGATCATCCCGGTCGAATACGGCCTCTTCGGCCAACCGACTTGCGTCAACAACGTCGAAACCCTTTCCACCGTTCCGCACATTATTTTAAGAGGGGCCGACTGGTTCAAGTCGATCGGCACGGCCGACAGCCCCGGCACCATGATCTTTACCCTGACCGGCGACGTCAACCGTCCCGGCATGTATGAGCTCCCGCTCGGAACCCCTTTGAAGACACTCATCGAAGAATACGGCGGCGGCGCCAGCATTGACCGGCAGGTGAGGGCGGTCTTCTCGGGCCCGACCAATGCCGTCATCCCCGCAAACAAGCTCGACACGCCGCTCGATTTTGCCTCGATGCGGAAAATTCCCTCCGGGCTCGGCTCGGGCGGCTTTATCGTTTACGACAATTCCGCCTGCATCGTCAAAGCGGGGTTGAACTTCTCCCGGTTTTTGGCCACCGAGTCTTGCGGCCAATGCACCTCCTGTAAAACCGGAACCGGCCGGATCACCCGGGGGCTGGAGTTGTTGGAGGAAGGGCGCGCCACCGAAGAGACGGTGTTTTCCATCCTGGAGGATTGCCAGCATATCAAGGGCCAGGGGCGCTGCTACCTCATCACCGAAGAGGGGATCGACATCGGCAGCATCTTCTACAATTTTCCGGATGAGATCGTCGAGCATCTGGAGTTCGGCTGCATGAAAGAGCGTCATCTGGTTTTACCCAAGATCAAAGACTTTGACGAAGCGACCCGTACCTTCATCTTTGATGAAGCCTACTTCGAGCGAAGCTTTGCGGAAGGAAAACGGATCAACTACCCCGGAACCTCTCTCGCTTAAAACAAAATTTTAGATCGGCCTCTATCCGATGAATTCCTGAATCGGCTTCCCCCGGTTTTCCTGTTTTCTGGAGATGGTTTTTCTCGCCCGTGCTTTCTCGATCGGCATCAATACTCCTTCTTTATTCAGATCAGGACCGAAGAGAAAATGCGGTGACCCGATTCGTCGGCGTTTTCCCGTCCGCTCCGCGTCCCCCGATCAGATAGATCGCCCCATCGAGATAGACGGCGGCCATCGCCACCGCGGGATTCGGCATCGGCGGAAGGAAGCGCCATTCGCCCGCGAGCGATTCAAAATAAGCGGCCCGGTCCTGAACACGATCGCCGCTGTGGCCTCCGAAGACATAAAGGTCTCCCTGGAAGGAGCAACTTCCCACCCCCGCCGCCCGCCACGGCAGCCGTACGGATGGGTCGGAGATCCACCGGTTCGCCGCGGGACTGTACTGCTCAATCAGGTCGTAGTTGTGAAAGACCCCGTCACGAAAACCGGCCCCTCCCATTGCCCAAAGCCGGTCTCCCCTCGGAGTGACCGAAAGGGAGAAGCGGGGCGTCGGCAGCGGGGCGATGTCCACCCATCGATTTTGACCCGGATCGAGCCGCTCTGAAAAAGAGAAGGCGGGGTCGGTCATCGGCCCGCCGACCGCGTCGGGGTGATGACCGCCGAAGAGATAGATCGTTTTCTCGAACAAGGTGGCGGCGGGCGCATCGTGCCGCTTTATCAGGTCGGGCCCCTTCGACCAGAGGCCGGTTCCCGGATCGAAGATCTCGACGACCGTCAGGAAGTTGAATGTTCCATCGGGCCGGCGAAAGCCCCCTCCCATCACATAGGCCCGACCCCCTATCGCGACGGCGACCACCCCGGACCGAAGCGTCGGCATCTCCGGTCCAAAGGTCCATCGATTTTCTTTGGGGTCATAAACTTCGACTGTCTGAAGGCTTTTGAAGTCCGGCCCCCCCCCGCCAAAGACATAAATTTTCCCTCCGATGGTGACCGCCCCGCAATGCGAGCGGACTGTATTCAGGGGAGAGAGGGTTTTCCACGGGGAACGCGTCATTTCACCTCCAATAGGTAGAATTTTTAACCTCATTTTCAGCGAGTGGAGCCATCCTAATGCGAAAATGGGGCGAGGTCAACCCTATTATGCGGGGCCGGTGTTGGGGGGAAATTAACTTGACACTCCACTCTTCTTCTCTGTATGATCCCTCTACTATAAAAGTAAAGGTTTGTCATGAAACGGCCACGATTTAGTGTTATTTCTTCTCTCTTCTTCCTTTTGTTTTTTTGCGTCCTCCTTCTTGCTCCTCTGACGGGGTCCGAATTCGCCTACGGGGAAGGGCCGTCCCGGCCGCAGAGCGCTTCGCCTGAAGTATCGAAAGACATCTACTACAAAACCGAAGGACCGGTCTCCGGGCCTCCCGCGCCGAAAATGAAGTATCCCGAGAGCTACGACAGGGGCGGGTTGATCGACAACCGCTCGCTTCTCTGGCTCTTTATCCAGCAGCATTTTTTCCTCGGCAGCTTCATCCTCGGCGTTCCGATGATCGCCTGGATGATCGAGCTCTTCAGCCACTTCCGGCGGAAGAGCAGTCCGGAGCGCTCTCTAAAGCTCGACCGCCTGGCGCGGGAGATCATGCAGATCGGGCTTCCGTTCTATCCGCTGACGATTTTTTTTGGCATTGCCTTGCTGGGCGCCTTCTTCTTTTTGTATTCGGAATTTTTCCATTACATGATCTCGCTCTTCAAGCCGATCATCTTCCTTTACGGGGTCGCCTTTCTCCTGGAGAGCCTCTTCCTCTATGGCTATACGCTGACCTGGGAGCGCTGGCGGGAAGGGAACCGCAAGTGGGTTCACTTAAGCCTCGGCGCGTTGACCTGCACCAACGGCCTCGTCATCGTCTATCTGGCGAATGCCTGGATGGCCTTTATGATGTCGCCGGCGGGGGTCGATGCCGAGGGGCGCTACCTGGGAGATATCTGGAAGGTGGTCCATACGCCGCTCTGGAATCCGTTGAACGTTCACCGGATCCTGGCGAGCATCATGTTTGCCGGGGCGGTGATCTCCGCGTATGCCGCCTATCAGATGCTGACGACGCGCGACCCGGTAAAGAAGGCCCACTATGATTGGATGGGGCATGTCACGATCATGATCGCCATCGTCAACCTCTTCATTCTCCCGTTCGCCGGCTACTGGTTTGCGAAAGTCATTTTTATCTTCCGGCAACGGATGGGGGTGACGTTGATGGGGGGACAGATGAGCTGGCCCTTCGTGGTCCAGGCGATGCTGATCGGCCTGATCTTCATGACCGTCACCTATTATCTCTGGCAGGGGACCGCCCGGATGCGGGGATCGGAGCGCTACCGCCATCTGGTCAAATACATGCTGTTGATTCTCTCCGCCTCTTTTATCGTCTGGGCCACGCCGCATACTCTTCCGGCCAGCCAGAGCGAGATCGCGGCAATGGGGGGGGCGCAGCATCCGGTCGTCGGTTACTACGGAACGATGGCGGCCAAGAATGCGGCGATCAATACGATGATCTTAACGTTCGGCCTCTGTTTCATCATCTTCCAGAGATGCAATAAGAAGATCACCGTTTCATGGAGGAAATGGGGAAACGCGGCGATGATCGTTCTGTTTGCCGCCGCGGAAGGGGTTGTGATTTATCTGGCGATCTATGGCTTCTTCGTCCCGGCGAGCGTCCGGGTGAAGCTGGCGCTCCCGCAGTTTATTGCCGCGATCAGCGCGCTGGGGATCGGCTATTTTCTGAATTGGGCGATGCTGCGGCGGTCGGAATCGCTCGGCCCGATCGAGTGGGGAAAGCTCCCGGTAACCGGCGCGTTCGCCCTTTTTTTTCTGGCGGTTTTTATCACCATGACGATGTCGCTCATGGGGTATATCCGCTCCTCCGTCCGGCTGAACTGGCACATCACCGAGGTAATGGAAGATGTGACCCCCTGGGCCCAGACCCCCGGCATCCCTTATGCCCTGGGGATGGTCCTGCTCAATGTCGCCCTCTTCTGGCTGATTGCCGCCCTGATCTTCCGGGCCGGCTCTCCCCGCCGGGTCATCCTCTCTGCCAAGGAGCCGGAAGGCCCCGGAGAGATTGCCGAACCGAAAGAATTTCCCTCGTCATAGCCTCTTTTATTTCCTCCGGTCCGAATCCCATTGACCGACCTGAAGATCGACCCCTTCCGGCGCCAGAAACGAGGAGAGGGCGATCTCTTCCTCTAGCGTTGCGTGGAGCGCCACGAGGGTCGCTTTGATTTTTTTCCCGATGATGACTTTGGCCTGGAAGAACGACGTATCCTTGATCAGGGTCCGTTCGTCGGAGGTCAATGAGAGGGGTCGATCGATCATCCTGGCTCCTTTGTGGAGGCTTCGGCTTCGCTGAGTGGTCCTTGTCTGAGCGGCCTTAACTGCTGCAGCCGCGCTTCATCCTCTTTTTGAATCGGCCAGCCGATGCGCCGATGAATCATCAGCGCGCCGGCCAGGCTATGCAGCGCAAGTTCCGGCTCTCCGCGCTTCTGGTAAAGGTGGGAGAGGGCGCGAAGCGCCTCGGCCTCACCGGCAGGATCTCCCAGCCGGTTAAAGTGGGTGGCGGCGTGGTTGAAACAGATCTCGGCCTCTTTGTCTTTTTCAATTTTGACGAATGTTCTCCCCAACTGGCCCCAGGTTCCTGCCAGTCCCTCTTCGTGTCCGGTTTTCTTGTGAAGGTCGATCGCCTTCTTAAAGAAAACGATTGCGTCGCCGCTGTGGCCGGCCGAGTCCTCCAGAAGGCCGAAGTTGCTGTAGAGGATTCCCAGCGAGAGATCGTCCTCCGCCTGGCGGAGCAGATCGGCCCCTTCGAGGTAATAGGCCCTCGCCCGCTCGTCCTCTCCCTTCTCCCTTGAGAGATTGCCGAGGTTCACCAGGGTGAGACCGACCGCCCGCGCGTTGACCTCTTTTCCGCTCTCTCTACCGGTCTCTTCCCTTTGAAGCGAAAGGACCTCCTGATAGAGGGCGCCCGCTTTTTCTCTCTCTCCCAAAGCGGCATGGACATTGGCAAGGTGGATCAAGACCGCGGTGAGCGGCTCGGCCGCCTTCCCTTGCCGCGCCTCCGACAGGGCCTCTTCGAAGCAGCGCTTCGCACCATTGAAATCTCCCCGGTGAAAGAAAATCATTCCGCGCCGGTAAGAATCGGATTGTTCCATTTTTGCCTGTATTTAAAAGTGGTTTGATCTGAGAAGGTCAGATAGCACCTTCCGCCGCCGAATGTCAAGAAAGCGGATTTTAAGATGCAGAACAGAAAAAAAGGGAGATCAAAGATCTCCCTTTTTTTCTCGCCGAGAAGTTCGTCTGAGGATCAGGCGCCCCCTTCCGCGGCGCGGGGTAGAAAGGCGGGGGAGGGCTCTTCCGATTTTAGAAATTCACCTGTCTCCATGACTTCCTTAAACCGTTGCAAGTCGTCCGCGATCTGTTGGGAGGGTTCTTCCCCGAAGAGTTTGGCGACCGCCGCGCCGAGTTTTCCGCCGGGCGGGTCGTATTGAAGCATCACCCGGACCTCTGTCCCGCGGCCGTCAGGCGTCGCGATAAAATGGACTGATCCGGCGTTGACGACGTCCGCCTTCTCCAGCGAGCGCCAGGAAATAAGCTCATCTTTTTTGTCTTTAATGATTTCGGCATCCCATTTGACGGTGCTGCCGATCGGCGCCTTCGCGACCCAATGGGAGCGGCGGCTGTCATAGACCGTCACTGCTTCCAGATGGTTCATAATCCGGGGAAGATTGCTGAAGTTTCGCCAGAAGCGGTAGAGCTCCGCCGGTGACCGGTTGATCACGATGCTCTTTTCCACTTTGATCCCTTCGATTTTGTCTTTTTCGTCAATTTTTTCCTTCATCGCTCGCCTCCCTTTTATCAAAGGAACTGCCCTTCAGACCGTTCCAAATTCCAGGTCACGCCTGACGCCTCGGTGAAAATCATTCCCTTCGGATAAAATACCTTTTTGCTCTGCCGTTGTCCATGTTAGCCGGAGGGATTAATCCATTGGGAGTACCCCTTGGGATGAAAAACTTCCACTGCGGGCGCCGAGGGTTTTCTCGAGGGCATGGGTGTTGCCAGATTATCTTTATATCCTGTCGATTGTTTTGGGAGGGAGTCCTAAAAAGAGGAGAGTTCCCGATCAGGGAGTGCCGTGGAAAAACGCGGGGCAATCGAATCGGGAATCGACGCCGGCTGATGGGGTAGAATCACATTGATCCTCACCTCGGTATAAGGCGCCCAGCCGTTCTTCTGTCCCAGCACCCGTCCGGTCGCCGAAAAAGTCATCGCCCCCACATAGGCCGGCGGAATCCGGAGGGTCCAAGTCCAAGGGGGAAAGGCATCCAGTTTTTCTTTGAGGACCCCCACCGACGCCGCGAATAAGACCGCCATCAGTTGCTCGACCCCCTCGGGATCGACCTCCAGGCGGAGGGTGCTTCCCGCCGCCACGGCCTCTCCGTCCACCGGGCTGATGAACCGGAATGCCCAGGCCGGCGCCGGCGCATCCAACAAGCTCCACACCAATATCGCCCAAATGAAGTTTTTCATTTCAACCCCCCTGAATGGACGTGCGACCTCCGGGGCGGACCATCCCAACCGAAAACAAGCGCTGCGTCATTGTACCTGGTCACGGAAGAGGAATCAATGAGGGTGCGCTTTTTCTACAGGCTTGTGGAGATCTGCCCCATTCATCTTAAAAAGGGAGAATAGGTCGATTGAATTTCGGCATGCAGGTTGCTCACCTCTATCGGGTGAGAGTGCGGCAAGAAATAATTGCAGGAAGAATAGTTGAATAATTCATGAAGGGGGAAAGAAATGCGTTTGACAGAATATTTAAATAGCGAGAAGGCATTAACGGAAATGCCGGCGTCTCACTTGATGGAGCGGAACGTTGTTTATTTCGAAGCGGATGGCTCGTGCCATGATATCGCAGAAGTGATGGTGAAGAAGAATTTCGGCGATGTTCCGATTGTGGATGGAGAGCGGCGGGTGATCGGGATTGTCACGGAATATGATCTGCTGAACGCCCTGATGAAGGGAGACAGCTTAAAAAAAGTCACTGCCGCGGAATTGATGACCCGGCCTCCGATCGTCATTTCGGAGGAGACGCCGGAAGAGGAGATCGTCGCCCTGCTTCAGTCGCGACACCTGATTCGTGTGCCGGTGGTGGATTCGGAGGGAAAGCTGGTCGGCATCGTGGCACGGAGGGATATCCTGGCGGGCTATATCGAATCGACCCTCGGCCCCCTCCCCGTTTTTTAAATTACGGCAGGGAATAGGCTAAAAGATACGAGGCCTCGCCGCTGAACTGCCCATTGTGGTTCAAAAAGAATTCGAGAAGCATTCGAGCGGACGACCGGCAACGGGAGGTCATCCGTCTCCGCCAGGAAATCTCGCGGGGATATCACTTCTCGGGCAAATAACCTGGGAAGCTTTTCCGGATCTCATAGACGCCCCGACGCCGGGTCCTTCGTCCGGGAGCGAATTGACAACCCAGCCGGCGTGGCGTAGTTTAATGAAATGACCCGTCAACAAAAAAAACGTCTGGCTCCTCTTCTTGAGGCGTTCTACCGGGGAGAACCGCTGCGCCATCGGATCAAAGAAGACCCCGTCGAGCTTCCGCGCCGGTATGCCGATCCGCGGGAGATCGAGATCGTCGCGCTCCTGGCGTCGACGCTGGCGTATGGACGGGTTGCGCTTTTTAAAGCGGTGGTGGAAAAGATACTGGCCCTGATGGGAGGGTCGCCCTTCCGCTATTTGATGTCATTCGATCCGGTTCGGGAGCGTCCCCGGTTTCGAGGGATCTACTATCGGCTCAATGCGACCGAAGATCTGTTCGCTTTCATTTACCTGCTGAGCCGGGCGATTCGGGAATACGGTTCGATCGGACAGCTTTTTATTTCTCTCCATCGCGAGGAGGAGACCGATCTGGGGCCGACCCTCTCCCGTTTTGTCGAACGGATTTTTGCGTTCGACATCCGGCCGGTGTATGGAAAGAGAATGATCCCGGACGGTCTTCGCCAGCTCCTCTCTTCTCCCGCGAGCGGGAGCGCATGCAAGCGGTTGAATCTGTTTCTCCGATGGATGGTCCGCCCGAACGACGGCATCGATTTCGGCCTCTGGAAGGAGATCCCGCCGGCGAAGCTGGTCATTCCGCTTGATACCCACATCATCCGGATCTCGCGATATCTCGGCTTAACGGCCAGAAAAAGCCCCGACTGGAAAATGGCGAAAGAGATCACCGAAAGCCTGAAAATATTCGATCCGCTCGATCCGTTGAAATATGATTTTGCCCTTTGTCACCTCGGAATCTCGGGGGCCTGTCCGGTTGAGCAAAGCCGGGAGAAGTGCGCCCCCTGTCCGTTGCTCGACGGCTGCAAGCGGGGCAATCGGTTGGCGCGGCGGTAGGGTCGATCCGGGGATCTAAAGCCGGTTCAGGACTGCGGTTCGGTCCGCGGTATGGCCGATCGATTTAATTTCCGATTAAAATAGGCCCTTAAGCGAAAGGTTAATTGAACGCCGCCGGGTAGGTCGGCCCTGGAAACATGGCCGTGATAAATTTAGCCTCAGGAGACCTATTTTAACGGCGTTCCGATTAATTTCCGACCGGAAGATCGTAAATTTCCCTGGAGGGAGGAAGGTCAAGCTCCAGGACGGCGTGGTCCCGCCCCCCGATCATTCCTTTTTTATCTCCTCCGATCTGGGCCGTTTCGGAGAATTCGATTTCAATCCGGATCCGGCCGTTCTTCGGGACCCATCCTTTATAGCAATAGCGCCGCTGCCGGTCTTCCTGCGTCGCTTCGATCCGCTGATAGAGAAGGCCGTCCCATTTCAACTCTTTCACCGAACCGGGCGTTCCGGCGGGTGCGAGCGAAACGGCAAACGGGACCGCCTGGCCGCAGTCATGCCGGGGGAGGTGGAGATTCCGGCAGGTGGGGAGATCGCACGGCAGGGTGTCGAAGAAGGGCTTCCACCCCTGCCCTTCTTGCCGATGATAAAAAAAGAGTTGAACTTTCTCTTCTCCTTGCCGCACCCCTTGCAGGAAGAGAGATTTGCCGGCCCGGTTGATGATCCGAAAGACGAGCGGGGTCGGCGTGTCGGAAAAGGTTTCGGGGATGGAAGGCTGGGGGAGGATGGTGCCGGCCGGCATCGCCCGTTTCTTCCCCTGCGGGTCGGAGACCCGATGAAAGGCCTCGGAAGAGAGGTCGGGTCCAACGAGGAGGGGGACGAAAGCGGTGATCACAAAAAGCAGGCGGAGCGGCAGGCGCATTCTTTTTTTGCCGGTCTCGAAGGGAGTCGGGGGTTTCCCTTTTTTTTCAAAAAACCGGAGCAGTCTCATACAATAGCGCCTTTGGCCATGTCTCGAAGATTAACCTTTTTGGCAATCCGCCGTCAATACGATTTCTGATGAAAATGGACGGCGGCCGGGCCGTTTCATGGTCCGTAACTGGGGAGTGATCGGAACCCATCAGGCCCCCGCGTTACGGTGTCGGCTCTTCGGAGGGGCTCCCGGCTTGATAGAAGCGGTGCGCCTCGACCGGTCTGCCATTTTTGACATGCTCTACTAAAATCCGGTCCAGAACCTCGGGGGTGACGCCGTAGTACCAGGTCCCGTCCGGGTAAAGGACCACGATCGGACCGGCCTGACAAACCCCCAGACAGTTGCATCGGGTTCGTTTGACCCCAATGTCGCCCCGATCAAGTCCATGGGCCTGGAGCTTTTCACCGATTTGCTGAAAAAGAAGTTCCCCCTCCCCTTGCGTGCAGCGGGGTCCGGTGCAGACCAGGAGGTGCTTCGTATAACTTTTGATGGTAGGTTTCGACCCCGATGACATTCCCACCCCCTCAATAAAACCCTCTTCAATAAAGAAAGAGCGCTGCCAGACGTTTTTATCATAACCGCATCGAGATCGCCACAGGAAAATCGGTTCGCTGCCTGTGCCGGCGCCTCTTTATATCCGCCTGGCCCCTGAACCGAAGGGAGACTCAAGCAGGGCTGGGAAGGGGGAGCGCCCGCGCCCGCTCTTTGGAGAAGGGCGGGAAGAAAAGCAGATTGCTTTTCCAAATCTTTTCAGTGTAGGATAGAATCCAATGAATGACAAAGAACGGGCCGCCTTGCGCCAGCAACTTCTCAAGAAATTACGAGATTCGTTTGTTTACAGCAGCGAACCGATTTTTACCCTCTCTTCAGGCCGGGAGAGTCACTTTTATATCGATTGCAAGAAGGTCACCCTTGATGCCGAAGGGGCGACCTGGGTCGGTCACTTGATCTTGGATCGCGTCGCCGATCTGGAAATCGATGCGATCGGGGGGATGACCATCGGGGCTGATCCGATTGCCACCGCCGTCTCGGTCCTCAGCTATGAGAGCGGCGCCCCCATTTCGGCCTTCATCATTCGGAAAGACCCGAAGATTTACGGAAAGCAGCGCTTCATCGAAGGGACCCTCAATCGAGAAACCAAGGTCGTGGTGGTGGACGATGTCCTCACCGGCGGCAGAACAACCGAACGGACCATCGAAGTTTTGAGAGAGGTCGGTTGTGACGTTGTGAAAGTCATCGCCCTGGTTGATCGCAAAGAAGGGGGAAGAGAGCGGCTGGAGAAAATGGGGCTTGAAGTGGAGAGTCTCTTCACGGTCGAAGATCTGCTGAAAGGCTAGCCATGTCCTCCATCGATCTGGAAAAGTCCCATCCGGCGCAGGGGGAGAAGGCCGATTGGATCGATCAGTTCTTTTCCATGACCGGTCCGACCTATGACGAGGTGGTTCACCGGTTTACCCTGGGAATCGACCGTCTCTGGAAAAAGCGGATTCTGAAGAAGGTAGGAGAAAGCCCTTCCCCCAAAAAGATCCTCGACCTGGCCTGCGGAACCGGCATTCTGACCTTTGCCCTGGCCCGGAAATATCCGGGAAGCGAAGTCGTCGGCGTTGATATCTCGAAAGGGTACTTGGAGATCGCCCGGGCAAAGGCGGAAGCGATGAAGATCGGGAATGCCAGATTTATCCATTCCCGCGCGGAAGATTTTTTATCGGACGACCGCTTCGATGCGGTCACCACCTCGTACCTTCCCAAGTATGCCGACATCGCCCTCCTCATGAGGAACCTCGCCACGATGCTCTCTCCGGGAGGGGTGATCGTCTTCCACGACTTTACCTATCCCGCCAATCGGTTTCTTCAGATGACCTTTGAGCTTTATTTCAAGCTGATCCAGCCGATCGGTGGGTGGCGCTATCCAGAATGGAAAGAGGTGTTGATCGAATTGCCGACGGTCATTCGAAAGACCAGATGGGTATTTGAAGTCACCGCGGCGATGCGGCGGGAGGGCTTTTCCGAGATCCGGACCGAATCTCTGACCCTCCAGGGCTCGGCGCTGGTCAGTGCGAAAGGGTTCGCTACAAACGCTCTTCCCTCGTCCAACGCGCCGTTGCTTCCGGAGCGGGGAGTGGTTTGCTGAATAAATAGCCCTGCATCTGATCGCATTTCAGCGAGCGCAAAAATTCAAGCTGCTCCACCGTTTCCACCGCTTCGGCGACGACCTTCAAGTGAAGACTGTGGGCCAATGTGATAATGGCGGTGACAATCGCGGCATCATCGGGATCGGTCGTGAGATCCCGCACAAACGACTGATCAATTTTCAACGTGTGAACCGGGAAGCGCTTAAGATAGCTGAGTGAAGAATAGCCGGTCCCAAAATCGTCCACCGTCATTTCAATCCCCATGGCATCCAGCTCTTGCAGCATCGTCACAGTGCTCTCGGCATTCTTCATGATGATGCTTTCCGTCAATTCCAATTCCAGGTATTGAGGATCAAGGCCGACCTCTTTGAGCACACGGGCAACGGTTTCTGCGAAGTTTTGTTTATGAAATTGGCGGGCCGATAAATTCACCGCGATCCGGACCGGCGGAAACCCCGCCTCCTGCCAGGCTTTATTTTGTGCACAAGCGGTCAGAAGCACCCATTCCCCGATCGGCATGATCAGACCGGTCTCTTCTGCCAGAGGAATAAATTCCGCCGGAGAGACCAAACCCCATTGCGGGTGCTTCCAACGGATCAGCGCTTCGAATCCGACGATCTTCTCACTGGTCAGATCGACCTTGGGCTGGTAGTGAAGCAGCAGCTCTTCCCGCTCGAGCGCGTGGCGAAGAGCATTTTCCAATGCCATCCGTTCGGAGGCCTTGGCATTCAGCGCGGGAGAATAGAGTTGGCAGACGTTTCTTCCTTGCTCTTTTGCGCGGTACATGGCGGTATCTGCATTTTTCAACAGCGTGTCCGGATTTTCTCCATCCTCCGGCCAGAGGGCGATTCCAATGCTGGCGGTAATGAATACCTCGCGTCCCTCCAAATGAAAAGGGTCCGACAGCGCTTCGAGTATTTTTTGGGCCACTTTGGAGGTGTCCTGTGGCTGTGCCAGATCGTCGAGAATCAGCACGAATTCGTCCCCTCCAAGGCGGGCGACCGTATCCCCTTCGCGAATGCAGCCGGCCAGCCGTACCGCAGCGGCTTTGAGCAAAAGGTCTCCGATGGCATGTCCCAGCGTATCATTGATGACCTTGAAGCGATCTAAGTCAAGGAAGAGGACGGCGATCCATCGTTTATGCCAGCGGGCGCGCGCGGTGGCCTGACTGAGGCGGTCGTAGAAAAGGGTGCGATTGGGAAGGTCGGTAAGGGCGTCGAAACTCGCCAAATAGTTCAAGCGCTCCTCTGTTTGTTTTCGCTTCGTGATGTCGCGGAAGCTCCAGACCCTTCCAACGCTCTCCCCTCCGATCCGCTGAGGCTGTGAATAGCGCTCGAAGATCCTTCCATCCTTAAATTCCAGAAGGTCATAGCTCTCCGCCTCCACCTGGGCATACAGCTCCCGGACTTTTTTCAAGAACCCCTCGGGGTCTTTCAGTTGATCAAGAACGTGGGCCAGCGCTTTATCGTCATCCCGTGACGCCACAATCGGATCGGGAATGCTCCACATTTCTACAAACTTTTGATTGAAGCGGGAGATCTTCCCCTCTTGATCGACCACCAGAATTCCGTCCGCAGTCGATTCAAGCGTCGCGCAGAGCAAAGAAAGGATCTTCTTTTGCTCTTCCTCCCCCTTTTTCCGGTCGGTTTCATCCTTGAACGTGATGACCGTTCCGACGATCTGGCCATGCTTGCGGATCGGATTGCTCGCCGAGTCGGCCGGCAACTGCGACCCGTCCTTTCGCAGAATGACCTTCTCCGGATTTGGATGCGCCTTTTCATTTCCAGAAAGGAGAGCCGCTTTTCCGGACGGAGGGATTTCGGCCGGATCGAGCAGGATCTGATCGATCGATTGGCCGATGAGGGCTTCCATCGGATAGCCGGTCATGCTCGCCGCGGCCGGATTTGAGAAAATGATTTTTCTTTCCAGATCAAGCCCGACGATTCCTTCGCCTGCGGAATTCAGCACCAGGTCGACGTCGGCCCGCGCCTGCTCGCTGATCCGCCAACCGGCCAGCAGCGCCAGACTCTCGCCCAAGACAAAACCGGCATGGATGAGGGCCCACTTCCAGGGATGGAGGAATGCATCGGGATGATTGTACACGGTCGCAGGGATGAATTGACCGGTCAATCCATGTTCCACGGCGACAAAAACAATGGAGAGGAGGTAGGGGATCCATTCTTGATATATTGAGATGACGGCCAGCATGACGAAGAAGTGGAAGTGCGCTTCGATGTAGCCGCCCGAGAATTGGACGAGAATGGCGGAGGAGGTGACGAGGGCCAGACTCGCCGCCGCGGATCGGAAGGTCCGTCCGATCCGCGGCCGGGCGGCCAGAAAAGCAAGGGCGGCGACCACCGATCCTTCGGCCGCGCTTTGGAAGAGGCCGTATCCCCGGTAGATCCCGAACAGGGTGAGTCCGATGGCATGCGCCCAGGTCAAAATCAAGATTCCGTTGTGCCGGTTCCGCCATTCCCGCTCTGGAACCGCTCTCCCCTCCGGTATGATTTTCCTGATGGCTTCCAGGAGCCGGCGCACCGGGGAGTGCTTGTGCTCGGTGATCATTTTTTCTCCAGGATCGCTTCCGTTATCCAAGGCTCTCTTGAGTGAGGCGGCACGTCTGCGATGGACTTAAGCGCCGGCAAAAGTCATGAGGCCAGGCAGGTTCCCGCGCGATGGGCCGCTTTTTAGACGTATTTAACTCTAGCATCTCGGAGGTGCCTGTCAAGCGATCGCCCTCACGCGCCGCTAAATATGCCATCTCCAAAGGGCCATGCCGGCGGCGAGCAGGATGACGCCCAAGCTGAGGCTCTTTAAAATGGTCTCGTACCTTTTTAGTCCGGAATCGGTTCCGCCGCTTCGCTTGATCTCCTTGTAAGGGCGGGAGGCATTGATCTCGACCAGGCTGAAGAGGCCCATCGCCCCTGCCAGGACAAGTGAGACAGGGGAGAGGGTGTCGGTCTGAATCAGATAGCCGGCCAGAACCGGAAGGCAGCCCCATGAAAAGGCAAACCAGCCGTCGGTGTGAAACCGGCCGTTAAACCACTCCAGGTTATAGGCAAAAAGGAAAAAGCCTTCCAGGACGGCAATGACGGCGAGATGGGGGGTTTGGGTGACGATGTAATAAAGGCCGAGGGCATAGGCCGGTATCAATGCCGTCAGGGCGACGACCCAGAGCTGTTTCTGGGAGAAGTGCCGGCCCCACGGCTGGGCCCCTTTTCCTCCGATGGCGTCCAGGGCATGTGCCGAGATCCCGAGCCCGAGAAAATAAATCATCGCAAGGGCGCCGACCCGGTCCCAGTGGATCGTCTCCGCCAGCATGGCGCCGATCACCGTAAATGAGAGGACCATCCCGGTATAAGGAAGAAAGAGGAGGCCGATCCAGAGGCGAAATTTAAGAGGTCCGAAGGCGGGGACGAACCATTCGGCGCGGCGATCCGGAAGCGGTGCCATTAAAGTAGGCTCCTAAGCGCAAGATTAATTGAACGCTGCCGGGTAGGTCGGCCCTGGAAGCATGGCCGTGATAAATTTAGCTTAAGGGGACCTATTTTAACGGCGTTCCTTGGTTCGAGCGGGAAGTTGGCCGGTTTGATCCTGAGCGGGGAGCGGAGCGTCCGGGCCGAATCTTAAGATCAGCCCCCCTTTCCCGACGGCCCACCCTTTCCGGCGGTCTGTGAAATAGACGCCGCTGAGCCGCTGGGTCGCTCCGCTCTCGGAAGGCGCCCAGCTTTTCCCTGCATCGTGGGTAAAGAGAATCGTTCCCAGGTCGCCGACCGCCCATCCCTCTTTTCCCAGCATGAAAAGATCCCAGAGCGCCATCGAGGTGCCGCTCTCCCGGCGCGTCCAGCGCTTCCCGCCGTCTTCCGTCGTCAGCACGGTCCCGTCTCCCCCCACGATCCAGCCTGTGTCGGCCCCCCTGAAAACAATCCGTGAGAGGGTGGTTTTGACTGGAAGCGGAACGGTGTTCCAGGTGGCCCCGCCGTCTTCGGTCGAAAGGAGGGTCCCCATATCGCCGACGATCCACCCCTTTTTCTCATTGATGAAAAAAAGGTCGGTCAATGTTACCAGGGCATGGCTGAACTGCAGGTTCCATCTCTTCCCGCCGTTCCGGGTGTGGAAAATAATGCCGGTCTCGCCGATGACCCAGCCCGTTTTGGGATTTACGAAGAAGACCGCTTCCAGACTCGCCTCCGTCAGCTTCGGTTGGGTTTCCCAATGCGCGCCGCCGTCGGCTGTACGGAGAAGAAGGCCGGCCCCGCCGACCGCCCACCCTTCCCGTGAGGAGGTAAAATGGGCCGATAGGATCCACTCTTCCGATCCGCTCTCCTGCGGTTTCCAGCTTTGGCCCCCGTCGTCGGTGTGGAGGATGGTGCCCGTTTCCCCGACGATCCAGCCGTGGCGATCATCGGTGTAATGAATTTTAAAAAGCCGGTCTGTAAATCCGTTGAGCTGCGTTTCCCAGCTCTTCCCGCCGTCGGCGGTGTGCACCAGCAACCCTCCCCAGCCGACGGCCCATCCATGCCGGGCGTCGGCGAAGGAAAGTCCCTCGGCCGTCTTCTGGCCCGGGAGCTCGCTTTTTCCCCATGTCTTGCCGCCGTTTTCCGTTCTCAGAAACGTTCCGGATCCCCCCGCGATCCAGCCGACGGCCGGCGAGGAAAATTGGACGCCGAGAAGAATGCTTTGCGTGGGGCTTTCCTGCGGCGCCCAGCGTTTTCCGCCGTCTGTCGTATGAAGAATCACTCCCAGCCGTCCCACCGCCCACCCCTCGGTCGGGGAGACGAAGAAAACCGCTTCCAGTGGATAGGTGGTTCCGCTTTTTTGCGGGGCCCACTTTTGGCCGCCGTCTTCCGTGTGGAGGATGGTCCCGTTCCAGCCGACGGCCCAGCCCCGCTGCGAATCGATAAAAAAGATTTCGAGGAGCGGGCCGATCTCGACATCATTCAACTGTTTCCGCCAGTTCTTTCCCCCGTCGGAGGTGCTCAGAATGAGTCCTTGGTCTCCGGCGATCCAGCCGTTTTTGGAATCGATGAAGGTGACGTCCCAGAGCCAGGCGCGGATCGGCTGTGCCTGCTCCGCCCAGTTTTCTCCGCCGTTTCGGGTGTGATAAATTTTGCCGGTCCAGCTGACGGCCCAACCGTTTTCCGGATCGGGGAAATGGACGGCGAAGAACCGCTCTATTTTTTCTTTGTGCTGGGCCCGCCAGTGGGCCCCGCCGTCGACCGTATGGAGGATCGTTCCTTCCGCCCCCACGGCCCACCCTTCATCCGGAGAGATGAAGTGGACCGCCCAGAGGGCGCTGGAACTCACCTCGCCCTGCTGGACCCTCCAGCTTCCTCCTTCTCCTGCGCCCCCGGCGGGAGAAGGAGTGATCGCGGCCAGAACCAAAAACGAAATCCCCAGCAGCAGCGAATAGATTCTTGACCCTTTATTTAATTCCATGCTATCTTTTTACAATATTTGAGCCGGAAATGCAAAAGGTCTCTCTTTTTCTCATCCTATCGATTTTTCTTATTTTCTCCCTGGCCCCGGCCGGGAGCGCCGATGATCCGCTCCGGGAGCTCCGCCAACTTTCCAACGAAATCTATCGCTACTCTCAGGACATGATTTTCCATGGGAGCGAAGGCCACGCCGATGAGATCGTCCGCTACGGGAAGAAGATGATTGAGCGGGCCGAAAAGCTGACGAAAGAAGTCGACGCCCGCCCCCCTTCGAAAACGAAAGAGGGGAGGGAAAAAATGAAAAGGACATTAAAGAATATCCTTCAAAAGGGTAATGAAGCGGTTCGGCTTGCAGCGCAAAGCCACACCGCCGACGCCGTCGCCGCCGCCCGAAAGGCCTCTTTCCAGGCCAAACAGCTCCGCCAGCAACTCCAAACGCTAAATTAAGTCCGGCCGCCCCCTCACCTTCTCGTCCGAACCGATACAAAATTGTCGCGCCGGCCGGAGGCATTCCTCCCTCTCATTTTAGAAAAAGCGAAATTCAGCCGCTTAGAACGGTTCTTTCAGGATTTTATTCAGTCAGGCACACTTATTGCTTTTTGCTCCTATCAATCGAAGTACACTGTCGTACTTCAAAGGGCGAGGGCGCCTGGGAAGCTGACTTCCCAGGCGCTTTTTTTTATCGATCGAGGTCTCTATGCGCGCAGGAATCAACCCTCCTAAATTTGCCGATAAATTTTTTCGGATCGACTTCGAGGCATCGCCGATGCCGGTCCTTTCGCTCTATCCGATTCCGGCGCCTCAGAAATTAGAGGAGGTGCGGCTCGATGTCTGCGGGCTGGAGCAGCATCCGCGTCTGATCGCCTGGCCGATGCTGGATGAGATACCGCGGGTGAAACTCAACGTCCCGCTAATCTGTCAAATCTTCAACTGGTCCGAAGGGGTGGAGTGGGAGGGGATTCGGCTCGTCGACCTGCTCGACTTTCTGAAAGTGGAGACCCACCCGGAGGGATACTTTGCATTCTACTCGCGCGACCGGGTCTTTTTTGAAGGGCTCTCCCGCGATGAAGCGCGCGATCCCCGCGTGCTTCTCGCATACGGGTTAAACGGCGCCCCCCTTCCCGAGTTGCATGGCGGACCGCTCCGCCTGGTCGTTCCTTTTATGCAGGGCTACAAAAGTGTGAAGTGGGTCGGGGCCATTCAGGCGTTCCGCCATGATCCGATCGGCATCAAGCGGCTCCTGGGGCAGAGTCCCAGCGGGCATCTCAATGACAGTTGGAAAAGCCGGTACCAGATTTCTCTTCCGGCCGGAAGACCGGGAGATCCCCTGCTGATTCCGGCCGAGCCTTCCCCGCCTGCAGCCGCGCCTGCGCTGCGGAGCGCGTTTGCCCCGGTGGCCGGAGAGGTCGCGACGGTAAAGAAAAACCGGAAAAGCGTTGAAAAAGGGGTTTTGAAAGAGATCGTGGCGGTGATCCGTCCCGAAAAACAGGTCGCCACCCGGCAGGCGCTGGAATCGGTGGGGATCTATTCATACACCACCACCTCGGTTTTGGGCCGGAGCCGGCAGCGGGGGCTTAAATTCCAGTCGGAAGGGAAAGAGGCGGTGGCGATCAAGTTTCTGCCGAAACAGTTTTTTTCGATCGTGGTGGAAGAGAGAGAAGTGGCCGCCGCCGTCGCCGCCATCATCAAGGCCAACCGGAGCGGCAAAGGGGCGTTCGGAGACGGAAAAATCTTTGTCGTCGACATCGACGACGCCGTCCGAATGAGCACCGACGAGCGGGGGGTTGAGGCGGTCTTATGAAAATGATCCGGGCGATCATTCGCCCCGAGCGGGAAGAGGCGATCTTAAGAAATCTGGAGGAGGCCGATATTTTTGCCGTCACCAAATGCCAGGTGCTCGGCCGGGGCCGCCAAAAAGGGATTCAGGTCGGCAAGGTCAACTATGACCTCCTCGCCAAAGTGATGCTCGTTCTGGTCGTCGAAGAGGCCGACTATTCAAAAGCCTTGACCGCCATCGAAAACGGCGGCGACACGGGACATCCGGGAGATGGGAAGATTTTTGTCCAGCAGGTCTCCGAGAGCCACACGATTCGGACCGGCGAAAAAAAATTAAATTAATGGAGCGATGATGACGAAAATGATGCGCGCGATCCGAAGCGGCCACCCGGCCACCCTCTTCGCCGCCTTTCTCCATTTTGATATCAGCTTTATGGTTTGGGTTCTGATCGGCGCCCTCGGCACTTACATTTCCGCCGATCTGAATCTTGGAACGGCCGAGAAGGGTTGGATCGTCTCGGTCCCCCTTCTGGGAGGGGCTTTTTTCAGAATCCTCTTCGGGTTCTCGGTCGATCGATTCGGCCCGAAGAAGATCGGGATCGTCAGTTTGCTGATCATTCTGGTCCCGCTTTTCTGGGGATGGTGGGGAGGGACCTCGCTTCTTCAAGTCGTCGGGATCGGATTCCTGCTCGGGGTGGCGGGGGCCAGTTTTGCCGTCGCCCTGCCGCTCGCCAGCCGTTGTTATCCGCCGGAGCACCAGGGGGTGGCGATGGGGATCGCCGGGGCGGGCAACAGCGGGACGATGATCGCCGTTTTAATTGCGCCCCTGCTGGCCGAATCGCTGGGATGGCATGCCGTCTTCGGTCTGGCCATTTTTCCGGTTTTCTTTACGTTGCTTCTCTTCATGATGCTGGCCAAAGAGATGGGCCCTCGCCCGGCGCCGAGGCCGTTGAAATCGGTTGTCGAGATCATCGGGCAGGCCGACCTCTGGTGGTTTAATTTCTATTACAGCGTGACCTTCGGGGGATTCGTCGGGCTGGCCAGTTTTCTCGGGATCTTCTTTCATGACCAATATCAACTCTCTCCGGTCGCCGCCGGCGCCATGACGGCGCTCTGCGTTTTTTCAGGGAGTTTTTTCCGCCCGGTCGGCGGCTATCTTGCCGATCAGGTCGGAGGGATGAAACTCCTCGCCCGGCTCTACCTGATCGCCGCCCTTCTGTTCGGGGTGATCTCGTTCCTCCCGCCGGTTTCCTTTGCAGTCGGCCTCTTCTTTTTCGGAATGCTGGCGCTCGGGATGGGGAATGGCGCGCTCTTCCAGCAGGTCTCTAAACATTTTCAAAAGGAGATCGGGCTGGCTTCGGGGATCATCGGCGCGGCCGGGGGGATCGGCGGGTTTTTCTTTCCGATCCTGCTGACCAAGATGAAGGGGATGACCCATTCCTACAGCGGCGGCTTTCTTCTTTTTTCCGCCCTCGCCCTTTTTTGTTTTGTGACCCTTCGGTTCAAATTGAAATCGGCCACGCTGATTGAGCCGGAGCCGGCGCCCTTGCCGGAAGGGGAGGGGCGGGTGGCGATGGAGGTGGTTTTTAGTGGATGAGAAAGAGCGGATTAAAATAAGTTCTAGCGCGAAAGATTACGGCGCTCCTTTCGCTCCTTCGGAAAGATCGCCTCACGTGGTGGTGGTCGGAAACGGCATGGCCGGCCTGGCCGTCGTCGAAGCGATCCTGAAAATAAAACCGGAGTCGAAGATCACCGTTTTCGGCGACGAGCCCCATCCCAGCTACAACCGGATTCTTCTCTCCGACCTTCTCGCCGGAAAGAGCGCGGCCGAGAAGCTGATGATGAATCCGAAGGAGTGGTATGCGGCCTGCGGAATCGATCTGAAGCTCGGCCTGCCGGTGACCGCCATCGACCCGGCCTCCCGGAGGGTCACCGACGGCGCCGGCGCGATCACCCCTTACGACGCCCTCATTCTGGCGGTCGGGGGCATTCCGTTCGTTCCTCCGATCGGCGGAAGCGGGAAAAAAGGGGTTTATGTTTTTCGGACGATTGATGAGACGGAGCAGATCATCGCGGCGGCCCGGTCGAGCCGGGAAGCGGTGGTGGTCGGCGGCGGCCTGCTCGGTCTGGAGGCGGCGCGGGGACTGATCAACCATGGCGTTTCGGTTACGGTGGTTCATCTGGCCGACCGGCTGATGGAGCAGCAGCTCGATCCTACCGGCGCCGCGCTGCTGAAGCGCGAGATGGAGCGGATGGGGATCCGGATTATTTTGAAAGAGACCGTCGAGGAGATTTTAGGAGAAGAGGCGGTGTCGGGGGTCCGGTTGAGAGGGGGAAAGGCGCTTCCTGCCGAGATGGTCCTGATCTGCACCGGCATCCGCCCGAACCTCTCCCTGGCGGGGGGCGCGGGCCTGAAAGTCGGTCGCGGGATTCTGGTCGATGATCGTCTGGAGACGAGCACTCCCGGTATTTTTGCCGCGGGGGATGCGATTGAGCACCGCGGAAAAACCTACGGCCTGATCGCCCCGCTGCGCGAGCAGGCGGCGGTGATTGCGGATCAGATCGCGGGCGGCGGAAAAGCGCGCTATGCGGGGACCGTCTGCGCCACCACGCTGAAGGTCGCCGGGGTGCATCTCACCTCGGCCGGTGATTTCATCGGCGGAGGAGGAGCGGAGGAGATCGCCTTTCTCGACACGCAAAAATCAATCTACAAAAAATGCATCGTCCGGCAGGATCGCCTCGTCGGGTTTGTTCTGCTCGGTGAAAACAAGGAAGGGCCGCGGCTCTTCAATCTGATCCGGAAAGGGGAAGCGCTTTTGGATCGGAAGGGGGCGCTTCTCGGAAACGTGGGGGTGGAAGAGGGGGGAAGCGCAGGTCCGGTTAAAATAGGTTCTAGCGCGGAAATTTACGGCGCTCCGGTCGTCTCGGAGAGCGACCTGATCTGTAATTGCAACAGCGTGACCCGGGGGGAGATCGTTCGCGCCGTCCGGGAGAAGGGGCTGAAGGGGCGCGAGGAGGTGGCGGCCTGCACGAAGGCGACCACCGGCTGCGGCGGCTGCGCCCAGTTGGTCGACGATCTCCTCGACGAGATCAACCGGCCGGCGGCGCTCAAAGGGGCGGTCCCCGTTGTGAAAGAAGAAAAACAGGGGGCGATGGCGTTGAAGACGCTCGATCTTGAAAAGATCAAGCAGGAAGGGCTCGGGGTTGATTTTAATCTCCTCAGAGAGAGGGGGACCCGCGCCCTTGCGCCGGAAGATTATTACCGTCTCAAGACTTATGGGTTCTGCACGCAGAAACATCCCGGCTATTTTATGCTCCGGATTCGGATTCCGGGTGGAAAGGTCTCCTCCCGGCAGCTGTCGCATCTGGCCGGGCTGGCGGAGGTCCACGGCCGCGGCGCGGCCCATCTGACCGTTCGCCAGGATCTGGAGCTCCATTGGGTGAGAGTCGAAGAGGCGCCCGAGATTTTTCAAAAACTGGAAGAGGTCGGCCTGACCACCCGGTCGGCCTGCGGCCACACGCTCCGGAACGTGATGGCCTGTCCGCATGGGGCGATCGCGCCGGAGGGAAAGATCGATGCCCAGCCGTGGGCGGCTCGGATCACCGACTACTTCGTCAAGCGGTCCGATCTGATCAATCCGGCGATGCCGAACCGGCTGAATATTTACTTTGCCGCGTGCGCTGCGTGCGCTCCCCATGCAACGATCAATGACATCGGCTTTATCACGGTGGATCGTCTGGCGGGCGATGGCCGCCGGGAAATCGGCTTTGAGCTCTGGGTCGGGGGGAGCCTGGGGGCACACCCTCTTCTGGGGTTCAAACTGAGAGAGTTTATCCCGCTCTCGGATGCGTTGCCGGCCTGCCAGGCGATCTTTGCCATTCACATGAAGTTCGGGAACCGGAACAAAGCCAAATCGCGCCTGAAATACCTGATTGAGCAGTGGGGACGCGAGAAGTTTATCGAGATGTTCGAAAAGGTCTTCCTGGAAAAAAGGAACCTCCCTGAAAACAGGACGGTCCCGCTCCCCTCCCTGCGCGAACGGGCCACCCGGCCCGGTCCGGCAAGCCGTCTCCTGGCGGCCCTGACGCCGGCGGGCCTCTTTCAACTCCCCCCCGTCGCGTCGGCGCAACGGCAGAGTGGCTTCCTCCGTCTGACCGTCGGTGTTCCGCTGGGGGAGATTCGCGCCGAACAGCTCTTGGCGCTTGGCCGGATCGCCCGGCGGTATGGGAACGGCGAGGTGCACTTTACCCAAGAGCAGAATGCCGAGCTTCACTGGGTGCCGGCGCGCAAGGTCGGCCGGGCCGTGAACGCGTTGCGGCGGGCGGGATTGTCGTTGAAAGGGGAGAAGAGCGGATTGAATCTCCTCGCCTGTCCCGGCACCGAGTTCTGCGGGCTGGCCGTGACCAACGCGCAGGGGGCGGCGCGGGATCTGCTCAAGCATTTCCGGCCGGATGAGAGCGAGAAGGCGGCGCTTCTCAACTCGATCTCGATCCACATCTCCGGCTGCCCGAACAGCTGCGCCAAGCATCAGGTCGCCGATATCGGTCTTGCCGGAACCCTGGTGGCGCTCGGCGAATCGCGGCGGTTTTCTTACCAGCTCTATCTCGGAGGGGAGGTCGCCGAGGCCGGGGTCCGGCTGGGGGAGATGGTCCGGAAAGGGATTACCGAGGAGATGGTCGTCCCGACGGTCGACGCGCTTCTCGGCCTCGTTCTGATGCACCGGACGCCGGGCGAACTTTTTCAGGAGACGGTCACACGGCTTGGAATAAAGAAAGTCGCGGAGCTGTTGGAGGAAGAGATCGCCCCCTTCCTTCCACACGAATCGGAGACCATCACGATGATTCCCGATCTCATAGAGGTGCAGTGAAAGGAACGCCGTAATCTTCCGCTTGAGGGCCACTTTAACATGAAAATGATTCAGGCGATCATCCGCCCGGAAAAAGAGCGCGAGGTGATCGCGGGTTTGGAGAAGACCGGAATTTATCCGTTCACCCGGCAAAGCGTGTCCGGCCGGGGAAGGCAGCGCGGCATCCAGGTCGGCCCGGTCCGGTACGAAGAGATCCCGAAGGTCTGGCTGATGATGGTGGTCGAGGACGAAGAGGCCGACCGTGTGCTGGAAACGATCAAGATCGCCGGCCGAACGGGAAATCCGGGCGACGGGAAGCTCTTCGTCTCCACGCTGGCCGAAGTCCGGCCGATCCGGCGGAATCTCTAAGCCGGCAGCGAAAATCAATCCTCCCTTCAGAAACCTTAAAAAACCTTTGTTCATTCCCGCTCCTTGCTTTATTATCAAATGATGCAGTCATAAAAAGTCGAAAAGTGCCAAATTTGTCATTCTGAGTCCTTCGCCTGTCATTCTGAGCGTTAGCGAAGAATCTCTTTGCAAGTGCTCAGGGCAGCTCCGCGAAGAATCTTGTATTCTCAAATAGTGAGAGAGACCCTTCACTTCGTTCAGGGTGACAAGATAGACTTTTTACGAGACCATCATAAAATGACATCACGATTTGTCATGGCGTAAGGAGAAGAGATGAAGAAAAAAGATTTCAGGCTGATGCTGTTTGCCGTGATCCTGGCAGGTTTTTTGGGCGGCGTTTTTTCCAGCTTTGTCGCGGTCGAGACCGTTTCTGCCCAAAAGAAAAGCGCCCCGTATTCTGATGTCGTCAAGGCGGAAAACTTCGAGCTGGTCGATAAACAGGGGAGGACCCGCGCCAAGCTGATGATGGGAAAAGACGACGAGCCGACGCTGGTCGTCTATGATAAAAATGAAAAAGCGACGGCGGCCTACGGCCTCAACGGGGAGGGTCCGATTCAAAATCTATTGGACCGGTTCATGCGGCCGTGATCTGATGGGAGGATTTACTGGGGCGATGCGAAGATTTCGGAAAGGCGAATCTAAAAAGATAACTCTTCTGAAAGAGCATTTGCCGTTACTTACCAAATCGCCATTTTTAGGCTGTCGATTTCCTTAAAATGTATGTCACGTGTAATCAGCGTCAGGTCGTGTTGGAATGACGTGGCCGAAATCCAAATGTCATTTTCGGGTATGGGGCGTCCTTTTAGACGCAACGCATTTTTAATTTCGCCGTATCGGCGGGCTGTATCGGAGTCACAGCCCAGGACAACACTATTGGCCACGAATTCGTCGATGCGAGCCAGATTCTCTTTTACTCGCCTTGATTTCAAAGCTCCAAAATACAACTCACCGATCGCAATGCTCGGCACAAATACCTCACTCGCCTTTGCGAGATTTTCTTTGACTGCATCCTCATCCGCGAATAAGGCGATGATGATGTTGGTATCCAGCAGGTGCCTACCATTCATTGGCATCAACCTGCTCGCAACCTTGCTCAACCGCTTCCCGCATCCGTTGCAGATCGTCCGGGGGTATCGTGCCGGCAAAGCGGAGCAGTTGTTGGCCGGAGACGCCCTGTGGAGCCGAGAGCGCAAGCGCGCGGGTAAACTCTAGCACCCGCCGTTGTAGTTCATAGGGCAGGGTTTTTAGTTGCTCAATCACTTTGTCCATGATAGATGTGTTCATTTTCTCCTCCTGCTTGCTATTGAATTTAAGATGATGGGGTTGCTGCGACATGGTCTTCCTCTTTTAAAGCGGGTTCATGTTGAGGTTAACAATGAGCAGATAAAATGTCAATCGGGACCTGGAACAATTCGGGGGACACCATACTCAATCACTCCAGGGGAAGGACAGGGAAAATAGCGACACATACCGATAATTAATCGCTGCTCTTTCGAGGTCTGCCTTGCGGCATTGAGGAAAGACTTCGCTTCAGCATTTTCTCCGCTGCATGCCGGAAAATAAATCTGTCCCCTTTTCTGTTCCCTGTGTCTTTTTTTAATTATGACGCCGAACGTGAAATCCTGACGCGCCCGCCTCGTACCGTCACGATCGACTGCTTCATAAGATCCTGCGTGTGATCGGCAAGCACCTTTTCCATCAAGGCAATCCGTCGCTCGGCCGGAACATCCGGCAGGCGGACCAGTCCGCAATGGGGCGCGCCCTCGGAGAAGATGATCTCTCCGAAGTCTTTATCCATCGTCACGAGCACGCGCCCTTCCACCGCCGCCCATCCCAGAAGCGTGCGGTCTCCCGGATCAGGCCCCCTCCTTCGATTCAACCACGTCATGCCCCTCTTGACGCAGCCAATCCGCAAGCCGACGGCCTGCGCATCTGTCGATGAGAAATTTCACCGGCCGGTGACCCGCACGGCATCAAGAGAGTCGTGCGCAATCACGGCATGCGCATAGGCCAGGCAGGCGCGGATGTCGTCCCGTTCAAGATCAGGATAGTCGGCCAGTATCGCCTCGACGGTCACGTCTTGAGCCAGAAGGCTCAGGATGAGCTCAACTGAAATCCGCATTCCTCGAATGATCGGCTTCCCGCCGAAGATCTCGGGGTTGGCCGTAATGCGTTTAAGAAGCTCCTGTTCGCCCATCGCTTCACTCCTCTTAAATGTTTTTTCTGCTTTGCTCGGTATCGCACAACCCTCGTGTTCAGAGAGTACCCTTCTAAATTCCCTTTAGGATACAGGGTCGAGAGGACGTTTGCAACGCGCAGGAAACAGAATCGGGTAGCGTGTCCACGAGGAATTCGGGTGAAGTAAGCCGGGTTGCCAAGATTCGATTCAAACGATTTCCGAGGCGCCGTGTCGGAAATCAATTGCGGATAGTCCAGATAGAGCCGCAGGGTCAAGTCTTTATTCTTAATGATCAAGATTCAAGACTTGACGCCAAATTTCATGTGACCCTCTAGACGAACGAACAGCGGACGGGTCATTTCTCGTTTTTGATTCTATTTTTTATTTGCTCCCAAGAAGAGCCCTCCTCGGGTAATTTCTCATAGCGCTCGATGCGGCGACCCAATTCTTCTCGTTGGGCTTCGGTTATTGGGACATGTTCCTGCTCTTCCACAATGCTATCCCAAATTTCCTCCACAAGCAGAGATTACAACTGCAGTTGCGCTTCGAAGAGCGCCGTGTAGGTGCCGTTTTGGCGGATGAGGCTTTCGTGGGTGCCGGTTTCGACGATCCGGCCCTGGTCGACCACCAGGATCCGTTGCGAGCCGCGCAATGACGAAAGGCGGTGGGCGACGATCAGCGTCGTCCGGTGGGCGAAGAGATTTTTAAGTCCCTCCTGGATGCTTCCCTCGGTTTCGGCGTCGACGCTCGAGGTTCCCTCGTCGAAGATGATGATCGGCGGATTTTTTAAAAAGGCGCGGGCGATGGCGAGCCGCTGCTTCTGGCCGATGGAGAGCTTCACCCCCCGCTCTCCGATCCAGGTTTCATATCCTTCCGGAAGCTGCCGGACGAAGTCGTCGGCGCAGGCGGCGCGGGCGGCAGCGATGATCTGGTCGTCGGAGGCGGACAGGTCGCCGTAGGCGATGTTCTCCCGGACCGTGCCGTTGAAGAGAAACGGCTCCTGCCGGACCAGACCGATCTGGTCCCGAAGGGCCTTGAGTGACATCTTCCGGATGTCATAGCCGTCGATGGTGATGCTTCCTCCCTGGGTGTCGTAAAAGCGCATCAGAAGCGAAACGATCGTCGTCTTGCCGCTTCCGGTGGCGCCGACCAGCGCGACCGTTTCGCCGGGGGAAATTTCAAAATCGATCTGCTGGAGCACCGGCAGGCTCGAAACATAGTGAAACGAGACGTCGTTGAATTGGACGACCCCCTGCAGCCGCTCGGGGAGCGGAATCGGCGATTCCGGCTCGGCCACCTCTGACGGCGTGTCGATCAACTCGAAGACCCGCTCGCCCGCGGCGATCGCGTGCTGGAGCATGTGGTTGATCGCGTGGATCTGATTGATCGGCGCATAAAAAAGGGCGGCATAGGCGAAAAAGGCGACCAGCTCTCCGACGGTCATCGCGCCGATCGAAACCTGATAGGAGCCGAATCCCAGAATCAGCACCGTGCCCATTGAAGCGATAAAGGCCATGCCGGGGGAGTAAGAAGACCAGAGACGCGACACCGTCAGACTTCCTTCGCAGCAGGCCCGGTTTTTCTCCTCAAAGCGTTTGGCTTCGTGTTCCTGCCGGTTGAAAATCATCGTCTCGCGGATGCCCGAAATCGTATCCTGCAGCAGGGTGTTTAAATCGGCCATCCGCTGGCGGAGCGATTTATACGATTTGTGAATCCGCTTTGTAAAAAGAACGGCGGAAAAGGCGAGGATCGGAAGGGGAAGGATCGCCACCAAGGCCAGCTTCCATTGAATCGAAAACAAAACGGCCGCGATTCCCAAGAGGGTCAGCGCCGCCACGATGAGATGCTCGATGCCGTCGATGAAGATCCGCTCCATGTTTTCGACGTCGTTGTTGATCCGGGACATGATCTCCCCGGTCGAATGGTTTTCAAAATACGAAATGGAAAGACGCTGCGTCGCCTGGTAGACATGATTGCGGAGATCAAAAATCACCTTCTGCTCAAAAGTATTGTTCAGCCGGATCCGCGCCACGTTCGACAAGGCTTTGACGGCATAGACCGCCACCATCGCGCCGGTCAGAAAGAGAATGAACAGGGCCCGTCCCGATCGAATCCCCTCGTCGATCGTCAGCTTGATCAGCCAGGGGGGGACGAGGTCCATGACGGTCGACAGGATCGCCGCAAGGAGGGTCAGCATGGCCAGCCCCTTGTAGGGCCGGATATAGGTAAAAACACGCCGTAAAAATTTCATAGGCTCATGCTTCGGAAGACCGGGAGCGATGACGTTTGGTGAAATAGACGGCGATGGCGGAAAAAGCGCCGATGCCGGCGACCGACCAGGGGAGCCAGCGTCTGAATTTCCCTTGAATCGGAGCGCGGCGGCGGGCTTTTAACGCACGGTTGCCGGGATGATTTTCTCCCAGCCGTTTTTCGCCGGCGTTTTTCCCCTCCGGGAGCGACTGCTCAATCACGGAATTCATTTCGCCCCCGATCAGAATCATCAGGCCGGTGAGGTACATCCAGGCCAACAGAATGATCACCGCTCCGATCGTTCCATAGGTTTTATTGTAGGCGCCGAAATGGTTGACGTAGTAGGCGAAGGCAAGCGATGCGGCGATCCAGCCGATGACCCCGACCACCGCGCCGGGGGTGACCCACCGCCATTTCTGTTCGACGTCGGGTCCGAAATAATAGAGGGCCGCCATGATCCCCATCATGATCAAGGAGGCAATCATGAGCCGGATGACGTTCCAGGCGATTTCAAACAAAAAACCGAGGCCCATGACATTGGCGACCCACTCTCCGATCTGGCCGCCGAAGATCATGAGTATCACGGAGACGATGGCGAAAAGAGAGAGGGAAACCGTCAGGCCGAGCGACAGGAGCTGGATTTTCCACCAGGGGCGATTTTCTTGGACGTCATACGCCTTGTTCAAAGCGGCGGCGATGTTCGCCACCGCACGGGAAGCGGCCCAGAGGGTCGCGATCAATCCGACGGAGAGGAGCCCTCCTCGTTGGTCTTGGGTGATGGCATCGATGTTCCCCTGGACCAGGACGACCGCTTCTTCCGGGAGAACCTGGCGAATGAAGCCGGCCATTTCACCGTAAAGATTTTCGATCGGGAGGAACCCGATCAGGGTCACCAGAAAAAGGAGAAGGGGAAAGAGGGCGAAAATGAAATAATAAGCCAACTGCGCCGCAATCGAGAAAACATCGTCTTCGTTCATCTCCTTCCAGACGGTTGAGACGGTCTCCCGCGCGGTGCGCGTCCCGATGGCCCACCTTTGAAATTTCACCTTCCACCTTTCCGGAGGGGCGGTGTTTCGGTCCGATGCATCCGTGATTTGAAGCGGTGCGGTTTGATCAGCCATTTCTGCCATTTAAAGACCCTTCCCTTAAAGCCTGCTTGCGGGACACCGCCGGAGGCTCCATTTGGGCTTATCCCCACATTTCGTCCGGCACCGCCAAACGCTTGACGGGCCGCCCATTTGCAATATGCTCTTCCATGATCTCGGCCACATCGGCCGGCTTGACCCCTTTGTACCAGGTTCCGTTGGGATAGACCACGACGGTGGGACCGATCGGGCAGGGGCCCATGCAGCTCGATTCGGTAATTAAAATCTGTCCGAAGAGCTCCCGCTTTTCCACCTCTTCAAAAAAAGCGGGGATCAGCTCTTTGCTCCCTTTTTCTCCGCACGATCCGCGGGGATTTTCCGGCGCGCGGGTGGTGGTGCAGACCAGAATATGATATTTCGGTTTCGGCATCGCAGCTCCTCATGAGAAGTGGGTTGGATAAAAGTGATTCACCGGATCCCCATAAAAGTCTCTCTTATGGGGGAAGAAAGCGCCCTACTCTTACCATAAAGGAGCCGCTGAATTCAATCATCACAAAATCAGTTTTGCCGCTCCGCCATCGATCCGGACCGTCGATCCGGTCATCCATGTCACCTTGGGAGAGGCTAGAAATGTAACGATCCGGGCGACCTCTTCCGGTTGGCCGATGCCCAACGGAATCGCCTCATCCGTTTCTTTCTTTAATTTTTCAATCATCTCCTGTAAAGGGATTTTATTCCGTTTGGAGAGGACGTCGGCTTCAAATTCCCACGACGGTGTCCAGACCGCGCCGGGGCAGACCGTATTGACGAGGATATGGCTCGGCGCCAACTCGACCGAAAGGTATTTGCTCAGCGCGATCAACGCCGTCTTGCCGACCCGGTAGTCCGGAAATTTTATTTCCATCTCGATACCCGACGTCGATGCGATGTTGATGATCCGTCCCCCCCCCTGCCGCTGCATGAAAGGAACGGCCTCCCGGCACATCCGGACCGCCACCATCAGATCGATCTCCAGCTCGGCCTTCCAATCGTCGTCGGTCAACTCCAGAAAGGAGCCAAAATGAAGCGGCCCGCCGAGGTTATTTACCAGGATATCAATCCGTCCGAATCGCCCGATGGTTTCTTGAATCAGGCGCTTCGCTTCGGTCGGCTGCATCAAGTCGGCCGACACCGTGAGCGCTTTGATCCCCTCTTTCGCAATTTCTTCAGCGGTCCGGGCCAGTTCCCCTTTGTCCCGGCCGCAGAGGGCGACCTCGCTTCCCTCTGCGGCCAGAGAACGGGCAATCGCTTTTCCGATCCCTTTGCTTGCGCCGGTGACGACCGCCACCTTCCCTTTTAATCCCAGCTCCATCTTTGGAACACCCCCTTGAGAAAATCCCGGCGAGGCTACTTTCCGCCCCCAATCTTACTCCCATTGTAGGGTATTCGAATGGAGACTGTCCAGCGGCGGTCGTTTGACTTGTTTACAGGCAAAAAGATACAATGAATTATCTTCTTTTGGAAAAAGAATGGTTACCAGTCAAGCAATATGGAAACGGTTCACCGAGGCGATTCAAAGTCGCTGCATCGCCCGGCGTTCCTCTATTAAACAAGGAGGTATCTTTGTGGGGGATGAAATCCTTTCTCAAAAGTGGGGAGAAGCCCCGCGGATGACTGCCGCCCTTTTCTTCCCGATGATGTTCTTCCTTCTTCTCGCGCTGCCCGTTTCCGCAGAGGCGCCCTGGATCACCGGCGCCCCGGTCCCGCACCAGCGGGGCGAGGCCTCCGCCGTGGTTCTGGACGGAAAGATTTATTTGATTGGCGGTTTCACCGCGTTCGGCGTGACGAACCGCGTCGAGGCGTACCATCCGGCCACCGGCGAATGGAAAGAGAAGGCGTCGCTGCCGGTGGCGCTCCACCATGCCGGGGTCGGGGTGATCAACCAGAAGATCTATGTCGTCGGCGGGTTTGACGGACTGATGTTCTGGGACCCGGTCAATACCGTCTGGGAGTATGATCCGAAACGCGATCAATGGCGGGCGAAGAAGGCGATGCCGACGGCCCGCGGCGCCCTGGGCGTTGGGGTCTGGAAGGGGAAGCTCTACGCGGTCGGAGGGTTTGGAAAAACCCCCTTCGGAAAAGGAAATCTCGATTCCAATGAGGTTTACAATCCGGCGACAGATCGTTGGGAATCGAAGTCTCCTCTGCCGATCGCCCGGGACCATCTCTCGGTCGCCGTGGCGGATGGGAAGATCCATGCCCTGGGGGGGCGGCTTCAGAGTTCTTATGCACGCAATCTTTCGCTGCATGATGTTTACAACCCCGAAACCGGCGAATGGACATCGGCCGCCCCGCTCCGTAAGCCGAGAAGCGGTATGGCCGCGGCGGTGCTTGAGGGAAAGATCCATCTCTTCGGCGGCGAAGCGCCGGAGGGGACCTCTCCCGACCATGATGTTTATTCTCCTGACAGCGGGCAGTGGACGCAGGCTGCTCCCATGCCGACGGCCCGACACGGACTTGCCGCCGCGGCGGTCGGCAACAAAATTTATCTCCTCACCGGCGGTCTCCGGCCCGGAGGCTCCATCAGCAATCTGAATGAAATTTTTATCCCCGTCCTGAAAGAAGCAAAAAAGCTAAGCCGGTAAGCGGGCCGCCCTTGTGGCGCGGTGCCGAGTTGAGCGTCACGATACTGCGCCCGTCGAGGGCCGCTACTCCGTTCCGCTTCGCATCAGCAGTCCTTTGATTTTCACAATCCTTAAATTCCGATAGAAGAAATAAATCGCCAGGGCGAGATAAACAAGATTCAAGAGCGTCGCCTTCAGCAGGCTTGTGGCCGGAATCGCTCCCGTTTCGACCACGGCGCGCATTCCCTCGAAGATGTGCGAGGCGGGAACCATCAGGGCGAGCGGCTGCAGCCAGGCCGGAAGAACCGAGACCGGATAGAAGACGGCGGAGATCGGCTGGACCAGAAAAGCGAGCCCCCATGCCATCACCTCCGCCTCCTGTCCATAACGGAGGATCGAGGCCATGGTGACGATGCCGATCGCCCATCCCATCAGCATCAGATTGAGAACAAACGGGAGCAGAGAAATCCCGAGAACGAAAAGATTGAACGAAAAGAAAAACCAGGCCAATAGCGCGCTGACCCCTCCCGCCATCAGCAGCTTGAAGACGCTGATCGACATCAGCGCCGCCAAAAGTTCGCTCGGCCGCATCGGGCTGACGAAGAGATTCAGAAGATTTTTGGACCAGACCTCTTCCAGAAAAGAGACCGAGATCCCCTGCTGCGCCCGGTAGAGGATATCCCAGAGGATCAGCGCGCCGAGAAAGAAGGTCGCAAATTTAGGGAGGTCCTGCCGGAAATTCCGAAGGTAGAGGGTGACGAATCCCCATAACATTAGGTCGAGCAGCGGCCAGAAGAAGATTTCGGTCATCCGGGGAAGGCTTCTCTTGTATAGATAGAGGTGCCGTTGGATGAGCGCCGCGATTCGGTAGAGCTTCATGAGGGATGTCCTCCTCTGGCCACCTTCAAAAAGACATCTTCCAGATTTTTCTCCCGGAAGAGGTCGAGGATTTCGGACGGGGTTCCGGTTGCCAAGACCTTTCCCTGATGCAAAAAAATAATCCGGTCGGAGATCTCCTCCATCTCCTTCATGTTGTGCGAAGTATAAAGGAGCGTGAGGCGGTTTCGATCGCGGATCGATCTGAGCAGGGTGCGCGTTTTATCGGCAATGTCGGGATCGAGGCTGGCGGTCGGCTCATCGAGAAAGAGGATTTTCGGTTCATTGAGCAGCGATTTGATCAGTGACAGCCGGGTCAACTGGCCGGAAGACAGATTTCGCGTCAACGTATTTTTAAGTCGCCGGATTTCGAAGACATCGAGCAGCGCATCGATCCGGGCCGCCGGCCGGCGGACGCCGTAGAGTTTTGCAAAGACCATGAGATTTTCACGAAGGGTTAAAGAGGTCGGCATCGACACATACGTGGAGGAAAAATTGACCTGGTTGAGAATCTCCTCCCGGCCGGTCTCCAGATCAAGGCCGAGGATCCGGATCTCACCGGCGGTCGGCGTAACGAGGCCGAGCATCATTTGGATCAGGGTTGTTTTCCCCGCGCCGTTGGGGCCGAGCAGGCCTAAAATCTCCCCCTCTTCGACTGAAAATGAGACGTCGTTGACTGCAAGGGCGCCGTTGAACGATTTGGTCAGATGGCTGACTTCGATGACCCGGTTTCCCATTTTTTTACTATAGCATATCGGGTCGGCTGGAAGCGCACGGTGAAGATCAGAAACGGCTACTCAACCACGATCCGGCCCCGCATCGACCGGCCATGCAGCCCGCAGTAATAGTTGCACCGGACCGGTCCGAAGAAAGCTTTTCTGAACCGTTTTTCAGCGGCGAAGGGTTGGGATTCGAAGGCGCACGGCCCTTCGGTTGCATCACCGACGATGGAATGGGGAATATTATCGTCGTTGGTCCAGATCACTTGGCCGGCGAGGGGAACGTGGATGGTCGCAGGGGAGAAGGCCGAATCTCCCAGAATGGCGGCATTCAGAGGAATCGAGACTCGCCGGACCTGAGGATCGGAAGGAAAGTCACATCCCTGCACCGAGAGCGAAACCATGAAGGCCAGCCAAACGGCAAGTGGTTTCGCCGCCCCGATTTTAGGGTTGTCTTCTTTCGTCATCTTTTTTAAGATAGTCGAGATCATCAGAAAAGGATGCCATTTGAGCCGGTACTACCATGCATATAGCCAATATCTGAAAAGCCGCTTCCCGTGGAAAGTCTACAAGCTCCCCCTTGACGCCGGTTTTACCTGTCCGAACCGGGACGGCAAGGTGGCGTCGGGCGGTTGCACTTTCTGCAGCAATGCCAGCTTCAGCCCGAACAGCGGCGGCCCGGTGAAGTCGGTCCGCCGGCAGATCGAAGAGGGAATCGCGGTTTTTCGAAAACGGCGGTTCGGCGGCGAGCGGTTCATCGCCTATTTCCAGGCGTTCACCAACACCTATGCCGCTCCGGAAGAACTGGCGGCTCTTTACGAAGAGGCCCTCTCCTTCCCTGAGGTGGTCGGCCTGGCGATCGGAACCCGGTCCGATTGCCTTGACGAGGCGACACTTGGCCTTCTGGAGGAGATGCAAAAGAGAACGGCTCTCTTCCTGGAGGTGGGGCTGCAATCGAGCCATGATGAAACGCTCCGCCGGGTCAACCGCGGCCATACGTTTTCCGACTTTATTGACGCCGTCCATCGGATCAAAGCGCGGAACCTCTACCTTTCAACCCACCTGATCCTCGGCCTTCCGGGAGAAGACCGGGCGATGATGCTCGATACGGTCCATAGGATTTCTGCCCTGCCGATCGATGCGATTAAGCTGACCCATCTTTATATCCCTCACCAGGCCCCTCTCGCTTCTCTCTATCGTAGGGGAGGCCTTCCGCTCTTTACCCTCCCCGACTATCTTACCCTCGTCTGCGACGTTTTAGAGCGCCTTCCCCGGCATTTTGTGATCGAACGGCTGATGGGAGAGCTCGACGGCCCCGACATTCTCGCCCCGCTGTGGGGAAAGCACAAAGGGGAAATTCTTCAGATGCTCGAAGCGGAATTTGCCCGCCGGGGAACCTATCAGGGGATTCTCGCCTGATTCACGGCGGGTGGGTCAAGAAAGATTACACCGGGAAGGGCGCCAAAGCAACTGCCGTTCGGTCCCGTAGGAGGGTACCTAAGAAAAAGTTGCAGACCGCGCTTTTAATATGTTAAGTTTTCCAGGGTCTGTTTCTATCCGGACTGTGCGACTTGTCTATTAACCTGAGGAGGATGATCATGAAACAGTTCCTATTCATGCTCGTAAGTGCTTTGATGATGATGGAAATAACGGCCTATGCCGCTCCGATCGGTGTTCCCGGCGCCACCGCGGGCGCCAACAAATCGATCGTCGGGACGGAAGTCAACTTTCTCTTCGGCCGGGACCTCGACGGATCGGGTGAGATCGAAAGCCTGGAGGCCTTCGCAAAAGGGGAGATCGGCATCAATGACCGCGTTGACCTCGTCGTGCGGCTTGGTTTTGGCCAGTTTGATATCGATTCGTTGGGGATCCATACCGATGTGGGTCCGGCGTTCGGACTGGGGTTTAAAACGACCTGGGCCGCGATTCCAGACGCCAATATCAAGATCGGCACCGTTGCCCAGACCGTACAGCTCCGGGCCAAAGACGGCGGAGATCGGTTTTCCTTTACAGAGTATGACCTGGCCATCGGGGCCTATTTTGACGTTCCAAGCAGCCGGGCTCAGCGCTCCGGAGAGGTCATGTTACTTCCCTATGGCGGCCTTGTTTTCTCCGGGGTGGACAGAAATGGACGCGCCGCGGAAGAAGATGCTTTCGGTCTTTTTGTGGGGCTGGCAATGAAAATCGGGGGCAACGTTCATGTCGGAATCGAACTTCGGATTCCGGAACAGACCGCGCTTTCAGTCCAAGCCGGTATCGCCTTTTAGCCTTTTTTGACCGCGGTGTTTGAATCAGGAAATCAATTCGGGCGCCGACGGGGGGCCGGCCAAGGCCTCCCAGTCGCTCCCGCCTCGAAAAAAGAGCGCCATCCACTAGGGCGGGCGGATGGAGAAAATTTTTCTGTTGTAATCGAATCAGGAAGGGGCATCCATGGCGCATCGAAAGCCGATGGTGGCCTCCTTCCGGTAGGGGGCGACAGCATACCGCTTTGTGGTCCGGGTGTCGTTCATGCTGTTGTCCCACGAACCCCCGCGAAGGGTCTTCGTCATTCCTTCATCCGGTCCTTTGGGAAGGGTGACCTGCCCTTCTTTGTAAAAAAATTCGCTGTACCAATCGAAGACCCATTCCAGTACATTCCCGGACATATCATATAAACCAAACGGACTCCGTCCCGCCTCGTATCCCCCGACCGGGGAGGTGTAGGTAAATCCGTCCTCCCCCCCCCGGATATTCGCGGAGCCTTCGATAAATCGCTCTCCCCAGGGCCACTGCCGCTGGTCCTCTCCCCGGGCGGCATGTTCCCACTCCGCTTCGGTCGGCAATCGTTTTTCACTCCACCCGCAATAGGCGTTGGCGTCAAACCAGGAAACGCCGACCGCCGGGAGGGCCGGCTGAAAGAGGACGGAGACGTCGTCAAAAAAAACCATCACCTCCTGCCGATGCCGGCGGGTCTCCTCCACAAATTTCTGGTATTGGGCGTTGCTGACCTCATAGAGGTCGATAAAGTATGAATGAATGGTGACCTCCCGGGGCGGCTTCTCATCGAACTCACCGATTTCGGTCTGGGTTCCCATCCAAAAGATTCCTTCCGAGATAAAAACCATCGGGGCGTGGTCTTTTCCGAGTTTCGCAATTCGCAGATGTGTAAAACGGGACGGATCGACGGGAGGGGCTTTAACGACCTGCGTTTGGCGGCTCCGTGCCTCTTCACGTTCGGACCGGATCTCCTTGACGCGGATCACGGAATAAATCATCATTATCGACAAAACGATTCCAAGGCCAATCAGGATGGATGTCTCTTTCATCATCTCACTTTATCATGGGGCCGCAGTGGGATTCAATGAAAACCATCCGGAAGCCTTTTCTATCTGATAAGCGACCTGCGGCCGCATCGCACCGTTTACCCGACTGCCTTTTTGACATCTTCCGGAGAGGGTGTTACGATCTTCTCTTCCGATAAAGATCGACGGTTTGATGGGTTTTTTCAAGTGATGAAACAATCAGTGCTTTTTATCCTCTTCGGATTGGCAGCCGTTTCAGGCCCGCTCTTCCACCCGTCGCTCTTTTTCCCCTCTCTTCCTCTTTTCCTTTCAGAGGCGATCTCCCAACCGGGTGTGACCGCCTTCGTTTCAGTTTTGGCCGGCTCCGGGCATCCCGGGTTACAGGACGGAGCAAGCCGTTCGGCGCGCTTTCATTGGCCGACCGGCATGGCGGCAGACCGCCATGGAAACTGGTTTATCGCCGATTACGGCAATCATGTCATCCGTCAGATCAATCAATTCGGAATCGTGACCACTTTTGCCGGCCGCGGCGCCGGGGGATTTTCCGATGGAATCGGTCGCGTGGCCATGTTCAACGGACCCAACGCCATCGCCATCGATCGGGATGGGAACCTTTTTGTATCCGATGCCGGAAATTTTCGGATTCGCAAGGTCGCTCCCAACGGACAGGTCACCACCTTTGCGGGATCCGGCAGCGAAGGAAACAATGAAGGTCCCGCCCTCCAGGCCGAGTTTATTTATCCGGCCGGGGTGGCCCTGGACCGAACCGGCGCCCTCTATGTGGCGGACCGGGGAGCGCACCGGATCAAGCGGATCAGTCCGGAGGGGATCGTCATGATTACAGCCGGAACGGGAGAGCCGGGGAATGTAGGCGGCACCGGCGTTCTGGCCAAGTTCCATGATCCGGTCGGCATCGCCATTGATGAGGTCGACAACATTTATATCGCCGATTCGGGCTCTCACACGATCCGGCGAATCGATCAGGCGGGGGTGGTGATCACGGTCGCCGGGTCGGGCAGCCCCGGCTATCGGGATGGACTTCGAGAACAGGCCCAGTTTTCCCGGCCGACCGGTGTGGTATTGGACCGCGAAGGGAATCTCATTGTGACCGACAGCGGAAATCAACGTATTCGGAAAATCAAATTGCCGGAAGGTCGGGTGACGACGCTGGCGGGAAACGGCCGGCGGAGTAACCTGAACGGCCCGGCCGGCGCTGCGGGATTTGACTCTCCGACCGGGATCTATGCCGACCCCCTCGGCCAGATCTACATCGCCGATTCGGCCAATCACCAAATCCGCTGGCTGACCCTGGGGCCATTTCCGGTCGCTCTCTCCGCCTTCTTACAGATTCGAAATCAGGGACGATTTTAAGATCAGCCTTTCTTTTTCATGAAAGGCGAAACGGTGGGTTTTTAATTCAGGTTTGGATCAGGAGGCATGGTCGCATAGAATGCCCATCCGGGACCGAGTCGCCGCATCATCTGCGGCCAGAGAACGGTCGGATCGGCATCGAAAATCAAGGTTGAATCAGCGGGGAGCATCTGCCAGGCGCCCGCTTTTATCTCGGATTCCAGTTGGCCCGGAGACCAGCCGGCATATCCCAGGTAGCAGCGGACCTCTCCATCGGGTCCCAAGGCATCGGGTGTTTTTAAGCTCTCCAGATCTTTTGCAACAAAAACCCCGTCGATGATCGGGTTCTCTTCAGAAATGCCGCGGCAGAGAATCAGCATCCCATTTTTGGCAACCGGGCCTCCGGTATAAACCCGTTCCGTCCCTGCCAAATCGGGAAAATCATCAATCAGCGTAGAGACAGATACCTCCGTGGGCCGATTGACTACGACGCCGAGTGCCCCTTCCGGGCCATACTCACAGAGCAGAACCACCGTTTGCCGGAAATTCGGATCGTTGAGCATCGGCATGGCAATCAGGAGGTTTCCCCGGAAAATCCCCTGTTTTAATTCCTGCTCCAATGAAACCTCCTGTTTGTGGTCATCGTATTCGATACTCGCTGCTTACTTCTATACTAACAGGCTGTTGAAAAAGTATCTCTTTATGCGTTAGGCTGTCATTCCCGCGAAAGCGGGAATCCAGAAGTCATTGATATAAAATAAACTGGATTCCCGACTAAATATTCGGGAATGACGGATTCAGGGTTTTTCAACACCCTGCTAATATACTAACCTGCCGGATAGCGGATGGCAAGAGGCTTGATTTAAAATTTATCGAAGAAGGTACTCCTAGAAAGGATCCAGGGAAATCACCGATCAAATGATTTAAATGGGTGACTGATCTTACGGATTAGAAGGGGGGGCAATCTGTGATCTTTGCAAAAGATAAGTCAAGGCCGGGCGAAAAGAAGGCTATTCCCCCGCGCCTCCTTCGCCGTAAATGCGATAGTCGAGCTCGGGGAAGAGGTTGTCTTTTTCCTCCAGCTCTTTCAGGAAAATTTCATTGATTCGATCGGAAAGGATCTCTTCATATAACCGGGTGAAGCGAGCGATGTGCTCATGGGTCCTTTTGATGGCATAAGAGACGGCTGTGCCGGTCTTTAGAATAAAAGCCCAGTCGGACGCCTGCGCCAGCAGGAGCTCGCGCGCCGATTGGTTGAGGGCGCGCTTGCGAAGGCTGTCCGACTGCGGGAAGCGCTGCGCCATCTCCACCATCCTGTCGGCCGCTTTGTGAAGATGGCGGTAGATCCAATCGTTGCTCCCTTCGAGCCAGACCTCATTGTAGCCTTTGTATCCCCAGCTGCACATCGGCGGAGCGGCGACCTGATTTTTTGGGTTTTCCTTCAAATATTCGCTCGGCGTTGTCAGCCGGAACGTTTTCTGATCGTAGGCCGTTTTTCGGATCAGAAAATCGATCCATTGCGGACCCTCGAACCACCAGTGTCCGAAAAGCTCCGCATCGTACGGGGCCACGACAATCGGTTTTCGGCCAATCGTCTCGCGCAGGTACTCGATCTGTTTTTCCCGGTTGAACATAAAGTTGCCGGCATGCTCCGCCGTTTTTTCCATCGCCCAGGCGCGGTTGTACGGTTCTTTGTGGTTGGTCTTTCCCGTGATCCGGTAGTATTTGATTCCGGTCGAGATCCGAATGCCATCCTGATGGATGTAAGGTTTGATGTAATTAAAATCGAGATCAAATCCGACGTCCCGGTAGAAATCGCGATAAACGAAGTCGCCCGGATATCCCTGCTCGGCGCTCCAGACCTGTTTGGAAGATTCGATGTCCCGGGCGAAGGCGGCCACTTTGGACCGGCAGTAAATCGGCGCGTACACGCCGTATTTGGGGCGGGGAGCAGCGTGAAGGAGGGCGTGGGAGTCGACCAGAAAAAAGCGGATCCCCGCAGCGGCCAGATGTGCATCGAGACCGGGATAATAGCCGCATTCGGGAAGCCAGATTCCGCGCGGACGCCTACCAAAATGCCGCAGATATTCCCTTGCGCCGATTTCGATCTGCGCCCGAACGGCATTCGGGTTCACCGCCATCAGGGGAAGAAAGCCGTGCGTCGCCGCCGAGGTGATCAGCTCGACGACCCCTTCGTCCTGAAAGGCGCGAAAAGCGCTGAGAAGGTTGCCCCGGTAACGATCTGCAAAAGTAGCGCGGGCATTCTTAAATTGCTCGAAGTACATTCGGGCGAGCGAATGAAATTCCGGCTGGGTTCGGGTGCGATGGATCTCCTTTTCGGCCAGCTCGATTAGCCGCTCGATGTGATGGAGGTAGCGGCGCTGAAGGAGGGGATCGCTGAGCATCGCCGCAAGGGTCGGGGTGATCGAGAGGGTGATCCGAAACGGAACCTGGTCGTGGATCAGCCTCTCGAAAATATCAATCAGTGGAATATAAGTTTCGGTGATTGCTTCAAAAAGCCAATCTTCCTCGAGAAACTCGGGGTGCTCCGGGTGGCGGACGAAAGGAAGATGAGAATGGAGAACGATGGAGAGATACCCTTTTTCCACGATCAGGCCTCCTCCCTTCTGAACAGGCTTCCAGGAAAGAGATACGATCCCCCGGCGTCGGCTTCTTTTTCAGCTTCATTGAGCGGAAGCCGTCTCCCCTCGTCGAATGGGGCCGCTATGACTCCTTGGTCCCATTCCACCGTCCACCACTCCTCGTCGAATCGGGGAGAGGGGGCATTCGGCGGCGTATGGCCGGCATTAGACCGGGCGATGGTGGCGAACGTCCCGGCGCGGGACCTCATTCCGATATCGACCAGAACCGTTCGCTCGGGGCGGCCGACTTCGATATACCAATTCCCGATCCGCTGATAGAGCTCAATGTCCCAAAAGTAAGTTAAGTCTTTCGCCTCGGTGACGTCATAAACCCGGAGGGTCAGGTGCGCTTCCCGGTCGCCGGCCCGGCGGTTCGCCTCCCCGAGGGCGTCAGAAGTCACCTCCCAGTAAGCGTAGACCCACTCGGGATCTCGGACCAGTAGGACAATCCGGTTTTCACCATACTCTCTGGGAATTTCTACATACGGGGATTCCGCGGTTTTTTGGAGTGTCGGGGTGACGTTGAAGATCACTTTTTCATCATGGGCTTCCCCTTCTCCGGCATGGCCTGCCAATGCCGGTTTATCTTCTTTTTTCTTTTGAACGCCAATGTTTGCCTTGGGATCCGGAGCGGGCGCCTCCGACGCGCGATCTTCATTCCGGAAAAGCGGAAGAAGGAGATCAATGATCTCCTTCTTTTTGAGGCTCGGCCGAAGCCTCATCCCTTGGTTCTTTGCCAATGATCGCAGGGAGGCGATCGTCTTCTTTTCGAGTTCCTTCCGTGTCATGGGCGCGCTACTTTGTGGCGGCAGTAAGGACAGGCCGACCAATCGGGCTGGAGTAATTTTCCACAGGAAGAGCAGACATAGGGAGAGGCCGACCCGCAGTACGGACAAATCAGGAAATCGATATGAATCGACCGGCTGCACTGCGGGCAACGGCTCTTAAAGAGTTCCTCCATCTCAACGACGCGGTTCACCTCTTCCAGCGTCGTGATCCCTTGCGCCACCTTTTTGAGGCCGTCTTCTTCCATAGACGTCATCCCGACGACCCCTCCCGTAGACCGGAGTTCCTGATCGGTGGCGCCGGTCGAAATGAGCTCCTTGATCTTGTTGGAGAGGGTGAAGACTTCAAAGATTCCGATGCGGCCTCGGAACCCGGTATAGCTGCAGAGACTGCAGCCGTTTTCTCGGAGCGCCGCCGGGGCGCCGGATGAAGAAGGGGCGATGACTTTGCATTCAGGGCAGAGTTTTCGGACGAGGCGTTGAGCGATGATGCCGACAACGGCCGACGCAACCAGATAGCGGGGGATACCGATATCGACCAGCCGCGTGATCGTCGAGACGGCGTCGTTTGTGTGAACGGTGGAGAGGACCAGATGACCCGTCATCGCCGCCCGGAATGCAATTTCGGCCGTTTCCAGATCTCGGATTTCTCCGACCAGGATAATATTGGGGTCCTGGCGTAAAATCGACCGGAGCGACGCGGCAAACGTCAGGCCGATGTCGGGATTAATCTGGACCTGGTTGATCCCCTCGATCGTGTACTCCACCGGGTCTTCCACCGTGGTGAGGTTGGTGGTCTCGGACTTGAGGGCGTTGATGACGGCATAGAGCGTGGTGGTCTTTCCGCTCCCGGTTGGACCGGTCACCAGAATGATTCCCTTTTTCTTGTTGATCATCTGACGGATGAGCGTGACATCTTTCTCAAGCAGTCCCACCTGGTCCAACTCGATCACCCGCTTCGATTGATCCAAAATGCGAAGCACGGCCTTTTCTCCAAAGTGAGTCGGCAACGTTGAAACACGCAGATCGATTTCGCGTCCTTCCGCAATCACGCGGACCGCACCGTCTTGCGGAAGACGCCGTTCCGCGATGTCGAGCTTCGCCAAAATTTTAATGCGTGAGATCAGCGGATTTTGCACCCATTTCGGGAGGCGCATGTCTTCCTTTAGAAGACCATCGATCCGAAACCGGATTTTGAACTCATTCTGGCCCGGTTCAATGTGAATGTCGCTCGCACGTAATTTGATTGCTTTGCTTATAATTAGGTTGGTCAATTGGATGACCGGGGCCAGCCGACTTCGCTCCTCCAGGGAACGGGTCTCCGCGCCGTGCAGGTCGGTTTCGGAGAGATCGGGAGCGATTTGAATCGATCCGGTGTCGAACTCTTTTGCAGAGGCTTGAACGATTTTTTCAACGGAGCTGTCGAGTTGGTAATTCTCTTCAATGGTTTCAAGGATTTCTTTTCGTGTCGCCATCACCGGGTCAATGGCCATACCCGCATAAAATCGAAGGTCATTGATCGATTCATAATCGAGCGGATCGACCATCGCAACGGTCAATTTCTTATTCCGGATCTCCAACGGAACGGCCAGGTGGCGTCTGGCCAGTACCTCGGGAATGATCATGAAAAGGCTCGGATCAATCTGGAGGGAGAGGAGCTTGACATATTTCATTCCGATCAGGGCGGCCAGCGATTGGGCCATTTGGCTCTCCGAAATCAGTTGGAGCTGAATGAGGACCTCCCCCAGCCGCTTTCCGCTTTTTTTTTGTTCTTCCAATCCCCGTTTTAAGTTACCTGGAGTCAAAAGACCGGATTCAACCATAAGCTCTCCCATCCGTTTTTTCCCCATCGGATTTGCTGGAGGCACTTCCTTCATCTATTCCTCACAAAGAGCGCGAGAGTGGGATACAAAAGATTGAAAAAATAGTGACGACCGCTAAATGATATCTTATTCTATAGAGCCGAAAAATCAAAGTCAACCGAAGTCCAGTCCTGTCCATTCGGAACGTAGACCCTCTGTACGGCAGAGATAAACGCCAATGCCTCTGGCGTCTCTTCGCCATAATTAGAATTCAGGCTGTTTGCTTGACAGCTCTATCGGGTTCGGCTACTCTCGCGGCATGCATGAAAGACGAAGCGCGCCGAGGGTCGGTTTTAACCTGAGAGTCCATGTGATTCAAAACGGGCGCCAGCCGATTGATCTTCTTCGGGCCAATATCAGTTGGGGGGGACTGGGGGGTTACACGCGAGATCTGATTGAGGAGGGAGAATCGGTCTTGATCGAAATCTTTTTTGTGATTCGTTCAGGGGAAACTGTTTCAGAAAAAATATCAGGAAAGGTGGCCTGGGCCCATCAGGACGGAAATTTTAATGCCTTCGGCATCGCATTTTCAGATTTGGCCGCCGGCACTCATCCTCAGCTGGTTTCTTACCTTCAATACACCGATCAGTTTGACTAAATCTTTTCACGTCCTTCTTCTACCCAGATTTTCTGCTCCCGTTCCATGGCATGTTCTATATGCTTCTGGAATTCCTCCTCGTCCTGCTGCATCTGAAGAAAGGTCTGATAATGAACACGTGCTTCCGATTTCCGGCCCATTTTTTCATAGACGAGTCCCAGGTAGTAATGGGCAATAAAAAGATCGCGATTCAGTTGGATGGTGTTATTCCAGGCGCGTATTGCAGCCGGAATGTCCCTGGCTTTATAGTAGGCACACCCAAGGCTAAGATGCGTCTCGCTCCATTCAGGATGCTGGCGAAGGACCTCTTCGTACTCCCGGATCGACTCCGCCCAGTTGCCGAGGTTAAAGTAGGCTGACGCCAGATTGTTTCTCGCTTCACCAAACCGGGGGTGAATTTGAAGGGCGGCTTGATATTCGGAAACAGCCCGCTGGTAACTCTCTTCCTGTGTCCAGAACCACCCCTTTGAAAAGTGGCCATACGCCGAGTCAGGAGCCATCTCGATAATCTTTTGAAGGGTTGTCCTGTTTTCTTCCAGATTTTTGTTTTGTAATACTTTTTCAAATAATTTTTCAACCTGATCCTCTTTTCCCCAAACAGGCTGAAAAGTGCTGAGAACGGACAACATCACTAAAAGGCCATAATAAAATCTGTTCTTCATCTCTCCCTCCCTCAATAAAGGTTTCTACGAGAGGAACAAAAAAAAGAGTCGATCGGCGACGCCGAGTCATAAGAGCGGTTTCTGAATCTAAAGATAACAAAGATCGGCGGACTGTCAAGTAAGGGAGGGGCCTTTAAGGACGTGGCACAGGAATGGAGGGAGCGTTATCGGTTGTGACAGACAAGGCAAAGGGTGGCGGAAGGAACCCGGAGGAACGGGCGGATTTTCTCGCTGTGCGGGTTGTGACAGCTGTCACATTGGACCATCCCGGAAGTGGTCCGGACTAAACTGGACAAGACTTCAGGTGAAGAGACTTTTGATTCGGGAAGATCAAGGTAAGAGGAGGCGCCGGTTGCCGGAAGGGTCAACCCATCGGCATGCCGATCCGGCAATGTCCAATATCGAGAAAGGGTGACGGTCGGATTTTCGGGAATGAACTGGCCGTTCGGTTTTCTAGGATAGGTGATTGAGATCGGGTGGTCTACCCTGCTCAGCGGGGGAGCGCCTCTTTGTCCGATCGTCCCATCCCACGGCACATTTGCCTCGGCGCCTAGACGGGGCTGGTCTACATTGATGCCGTGCATGTCTTTTCCCAGAGCGCCGTCGTGGCATGCCAGACAGGTGAGAGAAGAGCCGGTTGGATGATTGTAGGGCTGCTTCTCAGACGGAATCGTGGAGGCGACGTTATAAGGTTTGGCTCCTTTGGGTATCCAGAGAGGAGGGACGGGCGCCTGCGCCGCAGGGGAGGTTCCCGCAGCGGGATTTGACGCTGCTTCGCCCGCGACGGGTTGCCAGGGGATGGCGTCGGTATGACAGACCGTGCAGGAGTTGGAACCGGAAACGGAAGGGACAAGCAGATTGTGACGGGATTGAAGCACCTCGTCAATTGGAGAGGCATCGGAGGCAATCGTGGTGTTTACAGCAAGGATCATCAAGAAGAGAATCTGGACAGGCTTTCTCATCTTTTCCACTTTTCGCGTTGCTCCCAAAGCGGGGTTGTCATTTGGAAATCCCGATTTTGCTCTGAACAATCCCGGCCAATTCCTCCGCCATTTTTGAGATCATCTTCCGGTCTTCTCCTTCAATCATGATCCGAAGGAGCGGTTCGGTCCCGGAGTACCGAACCAGAATCCGTCCCTGGTTTTTTAATTTTTCCTCGCAATCTGAAATTGCTTTCTGCATTTCCGGAATTTCGGAGAGATCCAACTTCTTTTGAACTCTGACGTTTGTCAGGACCTGCGGGAGAGCCGTCATGCAGTCGACGATCTTGGAGACCGTTTTCCCTGTTCTTTTCATCAAAGAAAGGAGTTGCAGGGCGGTAATCAACCCGTCCCCCGTCGTATTATAATCGAGGAAGATGAAATGGCCGGACTGCTCTCCCCCGAGGTTGTACCCCTCCTTCATCATTCTTTCCAAAACATACCGGTCGCCGACCGGCGTTCGAACGACCTGGATTCCCTCGGAGCGAAGGGCAATTTCAACCCCCATGTTGCTCATCAAGGTGGTAACCAGCGTTTTTCCTTTCAGCGCTTTTTCCTGGTGGAGAGCAAGGGCGAAGGCGACCAGGAGGGCGTCGCCATCCACGACAGTTCCTTTTTCATCGACGAAGACGGCGCGATCGGCATCTCCATCATGGGCGATGCCGATCGCGGCCTGGTGCTCAACAACCTTCTTCTGCAAGTCTTGAGGATAAAGGGCTCCGCAGTTGTGGTTGATATTGGTCCCATTCGGATTGTCGCTCAGAACGATCACCTCGGCCCCTAGTTCTTTCAGGACCATGGGGGTGACTTTGTAAGCGGCGCCCTGGGCGCAATCGACCACGATCTTAAGTCCTTGAAAGTCGAGCCCCTTGGGGAGCGAATTTTTGACGAATTCAATGTATCTTCCTTCCCCGTCATCAATCCGGAACGCCTTGCCGATCTCGCCTGCCGTCGGACGGATCGCGTCGATCTCGCCGGAAAAGATCAACGATTCGATCTGGCGCTCCATTTCGTCCGGGAGCTTTAACCCCTCTTTGGAGAAAAATTTGATGCCGTTGTCTTCAAAGGGATTGTGAGAAGCGGAAATCATCACGCCGGCGTCCACCCGCAGGCTTCGTGCCAGAAACGCGACGGCCGGGGTGGGAAGAGGACCGACCAGAAGAACGTCGACTCCCATCGAGCAGATTCCGGAGGTTAACGCCGACTCCAGCATATATCCGGAGAGACGGGTATCTTTGCCGATGACGATCCGATGCCGTCCCGCCTTGTTCTTGAAAATGTGGGCGGCGGCGCGGCCCAGTTTCATCGCCATCTCTCCCGTCATCGGCTCGACATTGGCGATGCCGCGGACGCCGTCGGTTCCAAAAAGCTTTCGCATGGTCATCCCTAATTCTTCGATGGAGGGGGCGCTTCAGCATGCCCCCCGTGTCCGTCTGAAGGCTGATCATGCGAAGAGGCTTGCTGGAGGCGCTCTTTATTGATCTTTATCTTTGCTTTTCCTTTGAGTTGGTCGATTTCCGAATTAATCATGACCCCTCGCAGACCCTGGAGTTGAGCGGGGGTCAACTCTTGAAAATTTTTCGGCTCTTTTGTTTCGAGAACTTTGATCACATGATATCCGAAAGGGCTGCGCACCGGCTTACTGATCTCGTCCGGCTTCATCGAAAAAGCAGCGTCGGCGAAAGGTTTGACCATTCGATCTTTGGTAAAAAAACCGAGGTCTCCCCCCCGGCTCGCGCTTCCGGGATCGAGCGATTTCTCTTTGGCCAGAGCCGCGAAATCGCCCCCCCCCTCCAGTTTTTTCTTAACATCTTTGGCTTCTTCTTCGGTCTTCACCAAGATATGGCTTGCGTGAATCTCACGAAAATCGGCCCGGTTTTTCTCGTAATATTTTTTCATCTCGGCGTCGGTGATTTTTTCAGTGGCAATGTGATTCACGACCTCATTGATGACCACCTCTTTGGTGAGTTCATCGATCCGGTCTTTGACCTCTTTCTTTTTCTCAATGCCAAGGCGCTTTCCCTCCTGATTTAAGACTTCGCGGGCAATGAGGATGTCGAGTAACTCCTCTTTTCCTTCAGGAGAATCGAAGTTGCCTTGCCCTTCACCTGTAAGCCGCTCCATCCGCTTCTCAAACTCACTGGTCGCAATAGAGGTTCCGTTGACATTGGCAATTTCGCCCTCTGTTTCGGCTCGAAGCATCTGTTTTGTCCCAGGGGAGAAGAGAAGAGAAAAGAAAAAGAGAATGAAGGCAATTCGTTTTAAAGACATGATGACCTCCAAATGATAAAATTTTGGTTTATTGTACCCGGTTATCGAAGAAAGATCAACGAAAATTCCGACGAAACGGGAACCGATCTAGGGAGGAAACTTCTTTTTTTTGGGTTGAGAGACCCCGCTTAAAAAATTCCCGCTTCCCGTTGAAGCCAGCGGATGTAAGGGATGATTTCGTTGATCTCCTCCGGGGTCACCCCAATTTTAGGCATGTCGCCGAAATTCCAATGGTGGGCCCGAACCCCATTTTGCGGGGCCATTCGAAACGCGACATCTGCATGGTGATTCGGCTCATAGATTTTTGAGAGAAAGGTCGGTCCGCGATCGGTCCCCTTTGCACCCATCCCATGGCACCCCGCGCAGTTATTATTAAAGAGTTTCTCTCCTCCGGCCAGTTCAGGTGGGGCTTTCGGAGCAGGGCCGGAGGAAGGGCTTTTGGAATTATTACAGGAGAGGAGCGCGGCCACAGCAAGGACGATAAAGAAAAAGTTCATTGATTTCATGTCAAGACTCCGCTGAAAACGGTTTATCATACTAAGGAGATGCACGCGCTGTCAAATATACGGCCATACGGCGCCCGGGCCTTCTTTGGAGAGAACCTTCAGACTTTTTTAAAGCCGGTTGAGCCGTTCCAGGTGACCTTGACTCTCTCCAGGCTCCCCGATAAGATGGGTAGTATGACTGCTAAATATCCTATTAAAGTAGGCCCTGGCGCGAAAGGTTACGGCGCTCCGCTTAAAAGGCGCTTGGGCCTCACGCAGAACGCCGTTACCGTATTAAATAAAAGATATTTAAAGAAAAATGGTCAGGGGCAACCCGTCGAGACTCCGGACCAAATGTTCCGACGTGTGGCGGAGAATATCGCCGCAGCCGACGCGCGCTACCATCCTTCTAATGTCCCCCGGACGGCCCAAACATTTTATGACCTGCTCGCCGCGCTTGAATTTCTCCCGAATTCTCCTACGCTGATGAACGCAGGAAGAGAGCTGCAGCAACTTTCAGCCTGTTTTGTGCTGCCGGTAGCCGATTCGCTCGAATCGATCTTTGACGCCGTTAAGAATACGGCCCTCATACACCAGAGCGGCGGCGGGACCGGCTTTTCATTTTCGCGGATCCGCCCGAAAAATGATCCGGTTCTTTCCACCTCGGGGGTGGCTTCCGGCCCGGTGTCCTTCATGCGGGTCTTCAATGTGGCGACGGAGGTGATCAAGCAGGGGGGGACCCGGCGGGGGGCCAACATGGGGATCCTTCGGGTGGACCATCCCGACATCATGGAATTTATTCGGGTGAAGGAAGATCCAAAGGAGATGATCAACTTCAACCTCTCCGTTGCCGTAACGGAGCGATTTATGGAGGCGGTTCAGAGAAACGAGACCTATCGGCTGATTAATCCTCGGACGAAAAAGGGGGTCGCGCGACTTTTCGCCAAAAAGGTTTTTGATCAAATCATCCGGTCGGCCTGGCAAACCGGAGAGCCGGGAATTATTTTTCTCGACCGGATGAACCAGCATAACCCCACTCCCTCCCTGGGAGCGTATGAAGCAACCAACCCCTGCGGGGAGCAGCCGCTTCTCCCTTACGAATCGTGTAATCTGGGGTCGATCAACCTCGTCAGGATGTATTCCAGAAAGGGGAGACTCAAAACGATTGATTACCCCAAATTGCAGGCCACGGTTTGGAAAGCGGTTCATTTTCTGGACAATGTGATCGATCAGAATCGATATCCTCTTCCAGAAATTGCAGCCGCAACCTACCGAACGAGAAAGATCGGTTTGGGAGTCATGGGATTTGCCGATCTTTTAATCGAATTAAACGTTCCTTACAATTCTACCGAGGCGTTGGCGGTGGCCCATGAAATAATGGCTTTTATTAAGCGAGAGGCCAGGGAGGCCTCTGCTTTTCTCGCAAAAGAGCGGGGCGTCTTCCCTGTGTTTGACGGAAGTATTTACGCGCAACAGGGAATTCATCTCCGTAATGCGACGACGACAACCATCGCGCCGACCGGAACTATCAGCATCATTGCAGGCTGCTCCAGCGGCATCGAACCCCTCTATGCGCTTTCTTATTCTCGTCGTGTTTTAGGAGGGATTCGCCTCCCTGAAATGAATACCCGGTTGCTTCAGATCGCCAAGAAAAAGGGATTTTACAGCGAAAAGCTGTTTTCTAAAATTACAGCGACCGGATCAGTTCAGGGGATGAAGGGGGTTCCCAAGGAAATTCAGCAGCTTTTTGTGGCCGCACATGATATCTCGCCCGATTTTCATACGAAGATGCAAGCGGTTTTCCAAAAATATACCGACAATGGCGTTTCGAAGACAGTCAATTTTCCGAAGGAAGCGACTTCCAAAGAGGTGGAGCGTGTCTTTCTCCGTGCGTATGAAGAAGGATGCAAAGGGGTGACAATTTTCCGTGATGGCAGCCGGCAAGAGCAGGTCCTGGCTTGCTCACAAACCGGTTACTGCTGATGTGCCAAGGAATGTCTCACGAGTCGTCCATCCGTCTTGACAAAAAATAGAACCTTCATTATGCTCCCTCCTAAGTTTTCGGGGGGGGGGGGGGGGAAAAAAATAATTAAGTGGGGGGGTTGGTCTTTGGGAGCGAGAACGGTGGGGCGCGGGTGTA